>Ga0228701_1000083_pt1 | contig 119851 bp, 104 predicted proteins | sample McNCre117_Aug_MG_2_FD_178017 | JGI IMG/M metagenome (GOLD analysis project Ga0228701, IMG submission 178017) | Freshwater microbial communities from McNutts Creek, Athens, Georgia, United States - 11-17_Aug_MG | ecosystem: Environmental > Aquatic > Freshwater > Creek | place: USA: Georgia...
GCGAGGTGCAAATTAACCGAAGCGCCGGCATCGCTCGTTTCCCCGCCAAATTTCAATTGGTAATGGCTGCTAACCCTTGCCCATGCGGAAATTTCTCTGGCAAAGGTAGAACTTGCGTTTGCTCGCCCGCTGCACGTATCGCCTATGCGGGCAAACTTTCGGGCCCGCTGCTTGATCGAATAGACATTCGATTGCGGCTTCAACCCGCAAATTCCGCTCAAATCGCTCTGGCTCAGTTGGGGGCAACCCAGCTAGGTCGAGCCAGTGCTGAGATTCGATCCCAAGTTGTCGAAGCAAGAAGCCGTGCAGCAAAAAGACTAATCGGCACGCCTTGGCAGATAAACGCTCAGGTTCCTGGTTCTTACCTGAGGAAAAAGATGAAACTAGATTCAGGGGTTACCGGCACGCTCGACCAAGCTGTTGACCGCGGAGTTATGAGCATGCGCGGCTATGACCGTTGCCTCAGGTTGGCCTGGACCAGTGCAGATCTAGCGGGACGGCCAACGATAAATAAAGATGACATTTCCAGAGCAGTGTTGCTTCGGGGAATTGAGGGGGCTACAGCGTGGTGAATGCTGCAGATCTCAAAATTAGTGACGACTACCTAGCTGAGGTTGTCGAACGTATCTCTGGAGGTCTTGAGGTAGCAGATAAGGCCGAGTTTTTTGCATCGCTGGCCTGGTCAGTTATCTGCGAGCCGGGGGACTCATTCGCTGGGAAGTTGATTTCCGCTCTTGGGCCAGACGAAGCGCTGGCACTTGAGTTGGAGGCAACTTCAGCACTCAAATACAGGGAAATATTCGAGGCTCGAGACCTTGATTGGGTTGAAATGCAGTCTTTCGGACGGTTTGAGAGATCTCTCTTGGAAGCCAGGGAGCGTTGGAAGTCCAGGATTTCACTGTCTGTAATCGACAAAGCTATATCAGAGATGACGCTGCACAATGGATTTTTCATTTATGAATCCTCATTTGAATGGCCAAAAGCCCTAGCCGACCTCGGTGATTTTGCGCCACGTGGTTTGTGGGTTAGAGGCAGTAGGCAAGCAATCGAGTCTCTAGACAAATCGGTGTCAATTGTTGGGTCAAGAATGGCAACTTCCTATGGCCAATTTGTAACCACCGATTTGGTGAGCGAACTTGTCAGCCATAAATTCACAATTGTGTCAGGCGGAGCCTATGGCATTGATGCCATGGCCCATCGGTCTGCATTAGCAGTAGGGCTTCCCACAATTGCGGTGATGGCAGGTGGTTTAGATCGCCTGTATCCTTCGGGGAACGCAGAGTTGTTCAAACAGATTGAGCGCGAAGGTGCACTGATCAGTGAGATGCCACCGGGAGCGGAGCCAACTAAGTGGCGTTTCTTACAGAGAAACCGACTAATTGCGGCGCTTGGGGCTGCCACTGTGGTGGTAGAGGCAAATCCAAGGTCGGGGGCGGTCAGTACTGCGAATCGGGCCCTTGAGATAGGAAGACCGCTTGGAGCCGTCCCCGGACCAATAAATTCTGCTGGCTCAGATGGTTGTCATAGATTGATCAGGGAAACCGAAGCCCAATTGATTTCAAGCGGTCAGGACCTCCTTGAGTTATTGGGCCAGCAACAGGGTTTCAATTTGGATTCTCCCGGGCTGGGAGCACTCGAGACGCGAGTCTTGGATGTGATCGGATTTGGTACCGCTGGAATGGAGCAGATTCGCTCCGAGGCTGGGCTGACTCGAGAGGAGGCTAGGACGGGGCTCTCGGGCCTTGTTTTATTGGGCATCGTCGAGCAAAACGCAGAGGGCTGGGCAAGAGTTTACGCCGGGTAGGCAAACTAGAGTTTCAGTTATGGCAATCACCTTCGACAAAGCGTTCGCAGGCTTCAGTGCGCACCTAAGTTCTGGAAAGGGGTATTCGCCTAACACTTTGAAAAGCTACCTGGCCGATTTAAGAGATCTTTGCCATTCGCTTGGCCTACCAACCGATTCCACTGTTGATGAACTATCGCTAGAGGGTTTGAGGGACTGGCTGTGGAAAGTTAGTGAACGCGGGCTTTCGAAGTCCACAATTGCCAGAAAGAGCGCAGCCGTAAGATCCTTTACCGCTTGGTTATTCAGAGAAGGGCACCTTGAGGTTGACCCAGGTCTGAGATTGCGCTCGCCGAAAACCGACCGGACGCTTCCGAAAGTCATTTCTCGAGAAAGCCTAAATCAGGTGTTCGCCACTCTCATCGATCGCCTAGATCCCGATAACCCCACTGGTTACAGAGATCTCGCAATCGTTGAGTTACTTTATGCGACGGGTGCCCGAGTGAGTGAATTGGCAAGTTTAGATCTTCAAAGCATCGATCACAGCAGAAACATAGTCCGGTTGATGGGTAAGGGCTCTAAGGAGCGAATGGTTCCATTTGGTGCGCCGGCAAAAGATGCTTTGGACGGTTGGATTCGACTGGGTCGAAATAAACTGCTTTCTAATCGTTCGGCGGATGCCCTGTTCTTGAACGCCCATGGTGGCAGAGTGGGGGTCCGTCAAATCTACTCATTGGTGGCAAATCTGCTGGAAAACACCGATGCAGGCGCAGCTGGGCCTCATTCGCTGCGGCACAGCGCAGCTACTCATCTGCTCGACGGGGGAGCCGACCTAAGAGCGGTCCAGGAGCTGCTTGGTCACTCAAGCCTGGGGACCACGCAAATCTACACCCATGTTTCGGTGGAAAGATTGCGCGAAGGTTATCGAAATGCTCACCCAAGGGCATAGGGAAATAGCCTGCTTGGGTTCAACCCGCCAATAAAAGTCAATGGAGATAGGTACTTTCCGTTGGATCTCACAGAAAAATGCAGACATCTCACGGTTGGGCAGTGCGTGTAACTCGAATCCGGCTGACAAACGCTTCCGATTAGTTGTCCGGCAACTACAGAGTCGCCCACTCTTAAACTTGTACAAACTGGCTCTACTTCGCTTATCAGCGATGCCCCATGTTTGATAGCCACCAAACTGCGATTGACAAGCTTGCCGGCAAATGAAATTTCACCAGAGGTAGTTGCAAAGACTGGTTGCGCCAAGCTCACCCGATAATCCACACCCCGATGCCCTGCCGAATAGTCACTAGAGGGCTGAAGATATGGGCGCACCAGCGCAGCCGGGCTTGCCAGTGGCACCTGCCATGAGTCGGCGGAACCCGCGCCGAACAGGGGGAGCAAAATTAACAGAACGGTGGCTTGAGGCAACATTGTTCAATGTTGACTGCTCACCCAGATTGCTCAATAAAACATTGGGATTTCGGTGGATAAGTTAGTCGTAATTTTGGTATGCTGAGAACTAGCAATTCGTGCGTTTTGTCGCGCCTATTGACTTCGCGTGTCGAATCAGATCCATGTTCCACTCAGTCCAGAGCAATCTTGGCGGAACAGATCCGACACCAGGTGTACCAGACAACCGTCTGGAACAGAAAACTGAGTGGGCGCCAAGCGCGCCTAAAAAAGGAGACTGCTATGGCAGTTGTAACTATTCGCCAGCTGCTCGACAGCGGCGTTCACTTCGGTCACCAGACCCGTCGTTGGAACCCAAAGATGCGTCGCTTCATCCTGACCGACCGTTCAGGCATCTACATCATCGACCTTCAGCAGTCACTTGCGATCATCGACAAGGCGTATGACTTCGTCAAGGAGACTGTTGCTCACGGTGGCAGCATTTTGTTCGTAGGAACCAAGAAGCAGGCACAGGAAGCAATTTCTGAGCAGGCCCTTCGCGTTGGTCAGCCTTACATCAACCAGCGTTGGTTGGGTGGTCTGTTGACTAACTTCCAGACCATCCAGGGACGTCTTTCACGTCTAAAGGAGCTTGAGGTCATGGACTTCTCAGGCGCAACCAAGACCGGTCTTACCAAGAAGGAACTTCTCATCCTTCGTCGTGAAAAGGACAAGCTAGAAAAGGCACTGGGCGGTATCCGCAACATCACCAAGACTCCTTCTGCGATCTGGGTTGTTGACACCAACAAAGAGCACCTAGCAATCACTGAAGCGAAGAAGCTAGGCATTCCGGTTATCGGAATCCTTGACACCAACTGTGACCCAGATGAGGTCACCATCGGTATCCCTGGAAACGACGATGCAATTCGTTCAGTTCACCTACTCACCCGGGTAATTGCTGATGCAGTTGCCGAGGGTCTAATTGCTCGTCACGCAAAGCCAGAGGCAGCAGCAGAGCCTCTAGCCGAGTGGGAGCGCGAGCTTCTTGAGCAGGGCAACGCAGCAGCTGCAGAGGCAACTCCAGTAGCAGAGGTCGCAGCTCCGGCTGAGGCAGCAACTTCAACCGAGACCGTAGAGGCACCAGCAGCAGCTGTTGCAGCAGAGGAAGCAAAGTAAACATGGCAAACTACACCGCCGCAGATGTAAAGGCGTTGCGCGACCGCAGCGGCGCCGGAATGATGGACTGCAAGAACGCAATGGACGAAGCCGATGGCAACGTTGACAAGGCGCTCGAGCTTCTACGCCTAAAAGGCCTAAAGGGTGTTACCAAGCGTGAAGGCCGCACCACCAGCAACGGTTTGATCGTTGCTCGTGTAAACGGTGGCACCGGTTACCTAATCGAGCTCGCTTGTGAGACCGACTTTGTTGCCAAGGCTCCAAAGTTCATCGAGCTAGCCGAATCAGTTGCCGATGCAGTTGTCGCAGCTGGTGCTGAGACTCTAGAGGCAGCTCTCGCAGCACCTCTAAACGGCACCACCATCAAGGACGCAATCGACCAGGAAGCCGCAATCATGGGCGAGAAGGTTGAGCTTCGCCGCGTTTCATCTCTAAAGGATGCCGCAGTCGACGCCTACCTACACCGCACCAGCAAGGACCTACCTCCACAGGTTGGTGTTCTAGTTGCATACAGCGGAAACGACGCAGACACCGCACACGATGTTGCAGTGCACATCGCAGCGTTCTCACCAACAGTGCTTTCACGTGACGATGTAGACGCAGAGGTTGTTGCAACTGAGCGTCGAATTGCTGAAGAGACAGCACGCAATGAAGGTAAGCCTGAGGCTGCGCTTTCAAAGATTGTGGAAGGTCGAGTCACCGGCTTCTTCAAGGAGAATGTTCTTCTTGAGCAGGACTTCGCAAAAGACACCAAGCTTTCAGTAAACAAGGTTCTGGAAAACGCAGGACTTACCGTTTCTGCATTCGTTCGCTTCCGCGTTGGTGCATAACAAAGATTCAAAAACATCAAAGGCTCGGCCAATTTCGGCCGGGCCTTTTTTGCTGCCGGTTTAGAATAGAGAAAGAAAATCTCAGACTTCAGGAGGGTCTCCATGCCGCAAAAAAAGCGCCGCGTACTACTCAAGTTGTCAGGCGAAGCTTTTGGTGGCGGAACTCTTGGAGTAAACCCAGACATCGTTGCTGAGATGGCCCGTGAAATTGCAGAGGGCGCTAAAACGGCAGAGGTTGCAATTGTTGTCGGTGGCGGAAATTTCTTTCGCGGAGCAGAACTTTCCCAACGAGGCATGGACCGCTCAAGGGCAGACTACATGGGTATGTTGGGCACGGTCATGAATGCCCTTGCCCTTCAGGATTTTCTTGAGCAGGCCGGCGTTGACACCCGCGTGCAATCAGCAATCAACATGGCCCAGGTTACCGAAGCCTACATTCCGCTGCGTGCAGTTCGCCACCTAGAAAAAGGCCGCGTAGTAATTTTCGGAGCGGGCGCAGGCTTGCCTTACTTTTCAACCGACACTGTCGCAGCTCAGCGTGCACTGGAAATCCATGCAGATGAGGTTTTGGTCGCTAAGAATGGCGTAGACGGCGTCTATTCGGCAGACCCTAAAAAGGATCCAAAGGCAGTGAAGCTAGAGTCCATCACTTATCAGGATGCTCTTGTTCAAGGCCTAAAGGTTGTAGACGCCACCGCATTCAGTCTCTGTATGGACAACAAAATGCCAATGAGGGTTTTTGGAATGCAGGGCAAGGGAAATGTCACCGATGCCATCAAGGGCAAAAAGATTGGCACCTTCGTAACCGCATAGGTTCCGCAGATTTTCAAAAAGAGGAGAAAACATGCTTTCAGAAATTATCGCAACTGCAACCGAGAAAATGGCCAAGGCCGTCGAATCGGCTAAGGAAGACTTTGCAAATGTGCGCACCGGACGCGCTAACCCACAGCTTTTTCAAAAGGTCATGGTGGACTACTACGGTACGCCAACTCCGCTGGGGCAGCTTGGACAGCTTGCAAACCCGGAAGCTCGAAGCATAGTTATTACCCCTTACGACAAGGGTGCGTTGAAAGCCATCGAGCAGGCTCTTCGTGAAATGCCAAACCTAGATGCTAATCCTCAAAACGACGGAAACCTCATCCGAGTGACTCTGCCGGACCTAACTGAAGAGCGACGACGCGATTACGTCAAGCTGGTCAAGGCTAAGGCTGAAGATCACCGCATTGCGGTTCGAAACATTCGCCGCAAGGGCAATGATGACTTGGCCGCGGCCAAGAAGGACGGTCTAGCCGGAGACGATGAAATTTCTCGAGCTGAAAAAGAACTTGACGCGCTAACCAAGACCTATGTTGATGCGATTGACGAGGCGCTAAAGCGCAAGGAAGCCGAACTTCTAGAGGTCTAATGACGAATCAGCAAAGCACCACTGCGGGTCGAAGCCTTCCAAAAGCGATTGGCGTTGGCTTATTACTTGGTGGCGCTTTTTTGCTTTCGGTTTTGATCTACAAAGAGCTGTTTCTACTTCTTGCGGCTGCGGCTTCTGGGCTAGGTGCATGGGAGTTATCTACCGCGCTTCGCATTAAGGGTTGGTATGTTCCGCGCATGCCTTCGGCCATCGGCGCGGTACTGATCATGCCTGCCAGCTTTTATTGGGGCGCCCAAGCCCAATGGATCGTCGCGATGTGTATCGTGGCAGCCTTAGTGCTGTGGAGAGCGGTACATATCCTCTGGGAGCGCCGTCAAGCCCCGCTACAAACCTTTAAAGCCACCCTTCGTGATTTCGCAGCCTCCGCATTTGTCGTGATCTATTTGCCTCTTATGACCAGTTTTGCGGTCCTGCTACTTCGTCGCCCAAGCGATGGTGCTGCCTGGGTCATTTCCTTTGTGGTCACGGTTTCAATGATTGACACGGCTGGCTTTTTAGTGGGTCGCAAGCTAGGTCGTCATCAAATGGCACCCGGCGTCAGCCCGAAGAAGAGCATTGAAGGCCTAGCTGCATCGATTGCGGCCGGGTTAACAGCTGCGGTTCTACTCATGGTCTTCCTCATTCATGGCCAGTGGTGGCACGGAGTAATTTTTGCTGCGCTGATGCTCTTGGCCGCAGTATTTGGCGACTTGGCCGAATCGCTAATCAAGCGTGACTTGGGCGTCAAAGACATGAGCGACATCCTGCCAGGGCACGGAGGTGTGATGGACAGAATGGATTCGATTCTTCCTGCGGCTCTTATCGCATATTTGTTTGCAAGCATCTTCTTCCCGATCGCTCAGTAATCGAAACGTTTCAGAAAGTAAAACAACATGAGCTTTACCTTTCCTAAATCAGAATCTAAAAAACGCGGTTATTTACCTGAGCAGGTTGATTCATTCATTAGCCGCGCCAGAGAGCAATTTAACAACCCCCAGCTAGATGTGGTGACTGCAAATGAGGTTCGAAACACCGAATTTGACCTAGTCAATGGTGGTTACCGAATTGAGTCGGTAGATCTAGCTATGGACAAGCTCGAGGACAGTTTTGCCGCTAGAGAAATCGATTCACAAAGGTTACAAAATGGCGCGTATGCGCTCGAGGATAGACGATCACGTCTTGCTGAACTAATTCACGGTAGAACGCAGCGACCTAAGGGGAAAAAGTTTTCGAACACCGGCTACCTACTTCGAGGTTACAGTCGTAAGCAGGTTGATTCACTTTGCGAGCACATTGAGCGAGGTATCCAGTCTGATAGTTCGCTACTTCTCAAGGATGTCAGGAGAGCAGTCTTTGATGCTAGGCGCCGGGGTTACTCTGAGAGCCAGGTCGATGCTTTCATTGACCGTGTGATTGAACTAATTCAAATTGATCAAGCTCGCTAAAACGTTGCGATTTTTGCTGACGGGCCTTGTTTCTTTAGCGATTGCAATTGGTCCCGTGCCGGGGGCATTTGCCAGTGCAGGGGTTGCAACCTCGGCTAGTAAAACTGCTGCAGCTGTTGCCAATTCTTTGGCGGTGAAAGGGCGAGCACCCAAAACCGGATACTCTCGAAGCCTTTTTAGCGATGGCTGGGGGTCAATAAACGGTTGCGACACCAGAAATTTCATACTCAATCGCGACCTGAAATCAGTCACTTGGCGGTCAAATGGGGTTTGCCTGGTAGCCACGGGTGTCCTTGATGATCCATATACGGGTAAGCGCATAAATTTCATCCGTGGGGTGCGAACCTCATTGGCCGTTCAAATTGATCATGTGGTCGCAGTCAGCGATGCTTGGCAAAAAGGCGCACAACAATTGACTTCTTCGCAGCGTTATTCGTTTTACAACGATCCGTTGAATTTATTGGCTGTCGACGGTCCAACCAACGAGTCGAAAGGTGATGGCGACGCCGCAACCTGGTTGCCACCGAATAAGTCATTTCGATGCAACTATGTGGCTAGGCAGGTGGCCGTTAAAGCTAAATATCACCTATGGGTTACTTCCTCCGAAAAGGCTGCGATTATTGGTGTTCTTGGTGCCTGCCCTAGTCAAAAAATTCCTGTCGGGTAAACTAAGAGATTGCGATTGTACGCAGATTAAGAAGGTGATTCATGGGTAGACACGAGGCAATTCAGCCGTCGCTGTCGCAGAAGGTCGGGCACCTAGCCGATCTCGCCTTTGAAAAAACCCCGTTGGCCCGCCCACACCTGCCAAAGTTGAAAAAACACTTTTTCAGGCCTATTTGGGGGTTCTTTTTTTCGGTAACTTTTGTTTTGGTGTCGATTGTTGACCCATATTCTGGAACTATTGCAAGCGCAGCAACGCTGCAGGATTTCAATTACAACAGCGAGCAGGACCCTACTCAAACTTACGGTTATGCCAGCACCCAAAAGATCTTATTTACCCGTGGTGGTTTCAACATTGTTACCGGAAGTGATGCTGCGGCTATGTTTGTGGAGTCTGCAGGCGCTCCAACCCCGGGGACCGTCAAGGCTTTTGCGCAAGAACTCTTGGTCGGTATGGGATTGGGCGAGGACCAGTATTCTTGCCTGGTGAAACTTTGGACACGTGAGTCGCAATGGCAGGTTTCCGCCGCCAATAAGTCCTCTGGGGCGTATGGAATTCCACAAGCCCTTCCCGGTTCAAAAATGGCAAGTGAGGGCGCTGACTGGCTCACCAACCCGGAAACTCAGATTCGTTGGGGAGTCAAATATATAAAGGCTCGCTTTGGTGCACCGTGTGGAGCGTTGGCGCACTCCGACAAATTTGGTTGGTACTAGTGCCCCGAAGTAACCGGCCAAAGCGATCTAAGGCGCGTGAAGAAGTCACGGAGGAATTGGATTTCAATGCCGTGCGCTTCGGGTTACGTCAAACCACGATCAAACGGGGTGTCGAATACACCACGCAGACCAGCGTCGGCGCAAATGCTGACGACACCAAAACTTGGGTCTGCCCGCATTGCAACCTCCAAATTGTTAAGGGCGTCAGCCACATCGTGGCCTGGGATGAGATTCGCGGACCAGAAACCCGACGTCACTTTCACAACGCATGCTGGAAGTCATTTCAGGGGCCTTTGCTTTGAACCTTGAAATAAGATCAGGTGTCGAACTTCCTAGTACGCGCGAACCCATAAAACTTAGGACTGCTGACGGCCTCACTCTTATCGGTGAACTAGCGCTGCCATCATCTGGCAAACCGACTGCAACGCTGATTACTCTTCATCCTCTGCCAACTCATGGTGGATTTATGGACTCGCACATTTTGCGAAAAGCAGCGAACAGATTGCCATTCTTAGCAAACTTAGCCGTCCTAAGGTTCAACACCAGGGGGACTAGCTCACCACATGGCATCAGCGAGGGGGAGTTTGGTCACGGGGTCACCGAGCAGGCCGATCTTCAAGCCGCTGTCGCGTTTGCAAAGCGCCGTGGCTTGCCAAATCTATGGCTAGTTGGATGGTCCTTCGGAACCGAACTTGCCTTGAAATACGGTGTTTTTGAGGATGTCTTAGGAGCAATCTTGCTCTCTCCGCCACTGCATCGCACCTCAGAAGAGGAATTGCTTCGATGGAATGGAAGCGGAAAGCGCCTGATTGCCCTAGTTCCTGAATTTGATGACTATTTGAAACCAGATGAAGCCCGTGAGCGGTTTGAGTTGGTTGACGATATCCAGGTAATTGGCATCGATGGAGCAAAACACCTTTGGGTTGGCGAAGCTTCCACCACTCGAGTCTTGAATGAAATTGTCAGGGTCGTCAACCCTGCAGCTTATCCGATGCCGGATTCGGTAGATCTAAATTAACTGATTACTTTGAATCTTGATGTGGCATCAAGATCTGTCGAATAATCAAAATGAATGAAGCAGCAACCGGAATGGCGACCAAGGCTCCGAGGACTCCGAGTAGCGCACCACCAGACATCGCTGCGACTACTACAACGGCACCTGGAATTGCCACGGCTTTGTTCATTACACGAGGGCTGATCACATATGATTCCAGCTGCATGTAAACCAAGTAGTAAATGGCTGCCACTATCGCTGTGGTTGGGGACACACTAAGTGCAACCAGGGTGACTATCGTTGCGCCGGTAATTGTGCCAATCAGTGGAATAAGCCCGAGTAGCAAAATTATGAATGCGAGGACCAAGGCAAATGGAATACCAGCCACAGTCATAAATATGTAGCTGAGAATGGCGTTGAGGCTTGCTATTGAGAATTGCCCAATTACATACCTTCCAACCGAAGTCGCAATCTGTTCGGAAATGTCGTGGAACTTTACTCGCTTTGTTGCTGGAACCAGAGAGTAAAGGAATGATTTGAATCGGTTTAGTGAGGCCATGAAATAGAGGCTCAGGATAAGGATCACTAGACCGGCGAAGAAGCCGTTGAAGATATTTACGCCCACTTGAACAACGCCACCCAGCATTGTCGGCCAATTTGCGGAATTTCCCAAAAATACGGTGGCAGCACTTATTGCGTTGGAAATCGCGCCACCGAACTGCTTATCGAGTTGCACAACCCAGGAGAGCTTGCCGAAGCCCATAATTACCGCCGGCGCTGTTTCAATAAAGTGCGCACCCTGCGAAGCAAGAGTCGGCAGAATTGCCCAAACTAAAATTCCAAGTCCGCCAAGTAAAACCACAACCACGATGACGATTGCTAAGGGGCGCTTTATGCCGAGTGATTCAAGCTTGGTAACGACTGGGTCTAGGCCCAGAGCGATAAATATCGCGGCGAAAACATAGGTGATTACGTTCGCTAGTGTCTCGATCGCTCCACCGATAACTAGCGCACTCAAAACGCCTAGACCGCCGAGTAAACCTACTTGGAAGGCATTTGAGATTCGTGTATTCCCCTGCATAGTCACAAACCTACCTTGCTCGTTGAAATTAAGCCGTGGTTTTGCCGGCGCCGTCGAGAACGGCTCGCAAATTCTTTAGATATACATCTACTGAATCTCGCTCAGCGGAAATCTTGACAGTGGCCTCAGTTGCTTTTGCAATTTCTCGTGCTGCGGCAATTTGTGCCGTTGCCACAATGCTTCTAGCTTCAGCATCAGCGGCGGCGATGATCGCGTCGGCCTTCTGACGGCTAAGGGTCGTGGTCTGCTGATTGAAAGAGATTGCGGCTGCCTCCAAGGTTTCAGCTTCAAGCCGAGCAGCGTTGGCGCGGGTAAGCGCGCTTGAAAGCTGAGAGTTCGCATCATCCAAGTACTTCTGCGTGGTTGCAACCGCCTCTTGGTGCTTCTTTAGGTATTCCTCTTCACCTTCGGCGCGGCGGGCTGTCAGCTCAAGTTCAAGATCAATTCTCGCCTGGTCTGTGATTAGTGCAGCGGCGCTATCAAAGTCAAGGTTGCGAGAGTTTTCACGGAATGCGATTAGCTTTCGCTCGGCCAGGTCACGATCAACCTTGGCCTTAGTCAATTCAATTTCGCGGCGAGCAGCGGCACGCATCTTGGCTACCTCGGTTGAGATCGCACCACGAATCGAACCAGCCTCTCGAACCGCTTCATCTGCGATGCGCATTGCCTCTTGCTTAGCTTTGGCGATAATTTCTTCGTAGTCGCTACGAGCTGAACCGATAATTCGGTCGCTACGGCGTTGTGCCTCAGAAACCAAAGAATCGTAATAACCCTTGGCCTCACCGCGTTGTGCCTCAACCTCAAGAGCAATTGCTTTGCGCTTGCGCTCAGCTTCTCGCTCTGCCTCGGCAAGCAAGTGTGCCGCCTGGTCTTCAGCGGTGCTCAATATCAACGCTGCGCGGGCTCCAACACCGGTGTAGGTTGGCTTGCCAGCCTCTTGAAGTTCTTCGCGAGCTGTTTCTAAGGCCTTTGTGGTTTCTTTTAGCTCATTTGCGAGCTGTGCGTTCTGTGCAGATAGTTGTAGTACTTGCTTGCGAAGATCGAGCAACGCATCGTCAACCGGGCCGCGTTCGTAACCGCGCAGGGCAACGGGGAATTCGGTCTCTTCGACAGACAAAATGCTGCTCCTAGGCGCTTCGGTAGAATGTTAACTGGTCGTTAACCCGCCTCAAGTTTAGCCTGATTGGATATCGCATGCGCTTTTTGATTGCCGCAGCGATGTTTGTCGTGTCCGTTTTTCTCGTGCTTTTCGGGCTGGGTCAGCGCACAATTTGGGCTCCGCCAACGAGTGTCTCGGTTTCGGTGAAGTATTCCGCTACCGGTCCATTTGTAATTGTTCCCCATGAGACCCTGGCGCTGCATCCTGGAAATCCCCAAATTACCGTTTCCGGCAACAGTCCAACGGTGTTCATTTCCAGCGGCCGAGAGGCCGACATTTCTGCTTTTATAGGTAAATCCGCCTATGTGAGTCTGCCGCTCAACAAGAAGCACACCGACATCGAGGCAAAACAATTTACTGGAGTTGCGCCGGGTTTTTCTCCAGCCGGTTCGGATTTATGGCGAGACTCAACTTCAGGCACTGGGGGAGCTACGTTAGCGACGAGTTCTTCTAATCAAGGTGCGGTGCTAATCGCCAGTGATGGTCTCAGAAACGCCCCGGATAGCGTGTCAATTCTGTGGCCAATCCTGCATGATTTCACCTGGTCGAATATCCTTATGGCCTCTGGTGTAGCCCTTATGATCGCGGCAATCATTCTGGCCATTTTGCACTTTAGCGAGCGACGCAGAAAGCGCGGCCCGCAGCGCCGCCTGCCTAAGGCGCCATCCGGTCCAAAATATAAGGCCAAGCGCAAAGTGAGTTTCGCTCCAGCTAAGGGAAGGCGAGCGGCAGGCAGAGCAAGAATGGCGCTTCCTGCAGGTTTGGCAACTATTGCACTTCTTAGTGGTTGCTCATCAAGTGCACCGCAGGCACTGCCGAGCGCATCACCTTCGCCAACATCCGTTTCAGTTGCCCCGCCAGTTGTGGTCGCCTCGCAGCTGAAGAGAATTTTGTCGCAAGTCGCAGAAGCTGCCAAGGCGGCAGATGACTCAAACAATAAAAAATATTTGACTCCTCGATTTACCGGCCCGGCTTTGAATCTTCGAGAAGTGCACTACTTCTTGCGCTCTAAAGACAAAACAATTCCTGCGCTACCATCCATTGTGTCGAGCCCACTTTCTTTTAGTCTCCCTGCCGCTTCAATTGCTTGGCCCCGCAGCATTATGGCAGTGACTGATGAGCCCGGAGATAGCGCATTACCGCAACTTATAGTTCTTCAACAGCATTCCCCTAGAGAGAATTACCAGGTTTGGTACACAGTACGACTAATGCCAGGCGCAAAGATTCCAGCTGTTCCTTCGGCCACTAACGGTGCCTTCCCGGTTGGTCCAAAATCTTTGTTTTTGAAAGTTCCACCACTCAATTTGCCAACTGCCTATGGCGATCTGATCAACAAGGGTCAAAGCAGTTTGAGCGCGCAGTTATTTGACGTGTCTCACGATGAGTTCTTCAAGCAAATGTCAACAAACCAGCAACAGCAAGTAACCAACCTAAAGAACGGAAAGATTACGTTCACCCACACTCTCGGTGATGCAAACGTGATTGGGCTATCGACCACTGAAGCCGGTGCTCTAGTCGCCGTGTATATGAGCGATACCTACCTGATTCGACCTACAAAGTCTGGAACGGCCGTTGGGGTGTCTGGACAAGAAGCGCTGATCCTTGGTGCCAATGGTTCCACCAAGGGAGTCCGTTCAATTTACGGAAATATGCTACTTTTCTTTGTTCCAGCACTATCGGAAAGCGCCAAAATACGCCTGATCGGTGTCACACAGGGGCTAGTAAGCGTGAGAGGTCTCTAATGTCTGATTTCATGTCTCGGGCCAACTTGGCAGGTGCTGTGGATCTCTCATCTTTACGCAAACCTCCAGTTGACCCAGCTGCCGCTCAAGCTGCTTCTGTCAATCCTGATTTGCTTAAGCTTCCAGGGCTAATCGCTCAAGGTACCGAAGCAAACCTTCGAATTTTTATTGAGATCTCGAATCAGCTGCCGGTTGTCATTGAGTTCTTTGCTGGCTGGAGCGAGCAAAGCAAAACCCTCAGCCCAAAATTGGCAAAAATAACCAAGGCTTACAACGGGCGCATTCTCCTGGTCCAAATTGACCTCGATGCGAACCAAAAGGTCGCGCAAGCTTTCAAAGTTGCGTCCGCTCCTACAGTTTTGGCTTTGCTTCGGGGGCAGCCGGTTCCTTTGTTTGATGGCGATCAACCCGAGGCAAATTTGCAAGTGGTTTTTGATCGTGTTTTGGAAATCGCTTCCGAGAATGGCATGAATGGAACCATCACGGTTTCTGAAGATGCAGGCTTGGACCAGCCAGCTCCAGCCGCTCTGCCACCACGCCATCAGGCTGCATATGATGCCATCGATGCCGGTAACTATCCCGAGGCAATTAGGCAGTACGAAGAAGCGATCAAGGAAAATCCGGGGGATAGCCTGGCAATTGCGGGATTGGCTCAAGCAAATCTATTGAAGCGAACCGAAGGTATCGATTTTGAGACCGTTTTAAGCTCGGCTCCGAGCACAATAGACGAGGTTATCTTGAAAGCCGATGCTTGCGTTGCGGTTGGACATCCGGGTGAGGGATTTTCAACCATTCTGACCAAATTGGCCACGGTTTTTGGGGATGAGCGCGAAACACTTCGCAAGCACCTCCTGGAGCTGTTTCTCATTTGCCCACCAGAGCTACCTGAACTCGCTGCCGCGCGCCGCCAGCTCGCTGCACTCCTCTACTAGTTGCACTCGTCTACTAGTTGCAGGTCTATTTAGCTGGTTTAAACCAAACTGCACCGAGTGGCGGAATACTGATTGTTGCTGAATGCGGTTGCCCGTGAGTTCCCTCACCATTAGCTTCGATTTGGCCGAAATTGCCAACTCCTGAGCCGCCAAACGCTTCCGCATCGGTATTCAAGATTTCCTTCCAAGTGCCAGGCTTCGGCAGTCCTAAACGGAAATCGTGGTAAGGGTTTCCGGCGAAATTGATCACTACCGCAATCGGGTTTCCGGCATCATCACTTCGCAGGAATGTCAAAATGTTTTGATCTGCATTTCCGCCATCAATCCAGGTGAATCCGCTGTGATGGTGGTCGAGTTGCCACATCGCTGGGTTAGCAAGATAAGTCTGGTTCAACGTTGACACCAAGTTGAGAAGGCCGCGGTGGCTTGGCTGATCCAAGATCCACCACTCTAGACCCCGCTCTTGATTCCACTCGGACTGTTGCCCAAATTCAGAGCCCATAAACAGAAGTTGTTTGCCTGGATGAGCCCACATAAAGGCTAGATAGGCGCGAACATTTGCGAGTTGCTGCCACCGGTCGCCAGGCATTTTTGACAGGAGCGAGCCCTTGCCGTGCACCACTTCATCGTGGCTGATTGGCAGGATGAACTTTTCGTCGTACGCGTAAAGCATGGAGAAAGTGAGTTCGCCATGGTGGTATTTGCGGTAGGCCGGGTCTTTTTCGATGTACTGGAGGGTGTCATTCATCCAGCCCATGTTCCATTTGAAACCAAATCCCAAGCCGCCACCATCGGTCGGGGCGCTAACTCCACCCCAGCTGGTTGATTCCTCGGCGATCATCATGATGCCCGGGTTGCGGCGATAAGCAGTTGCGTTCACCTCTTGCATGAAGGCAATTGCGTCTAGATTTTCGCGACCGCCGTACTGATTAGGCAGCCACTCGTTACCCTCGCGAGAGTAGTCAAGATAAAGCATCGATGCCACTGCATCGACACGCAAACCATCGATGTGAAATTCTTCTAGCCAATAAAGAGCATTGGCAACTAAGAAATTCTTGACTTCATTTCTACCAAAGTCAAAAATCAAAGTTCCCCAGTCTGGGTGCTCTCCTCGACGTGGGTCGGCGTGCTCATATAGCGGCTGACCATCGTATTTTGCGAGTGCCCATTCATCTTTGGGGAAGTGCGCTGGAACCCAGTCGAGGATAACGCCGATACCTGCCTGGTGAAGACGATCAATTAGGTAACGCAAGTCATCTGGCGAACCAAAGCGGGAGGTCGGCGCGTAATAGCCAGTAACTTGGTAACCCCAGGATGGGCCGTATGGGTGCTCGGCCAGCGGCATGAATTCAACGTGAGTGAAGCCCAGTTCCTGAATGTATTGAATTAGCTCATCAGCCATCGTTCGATAGTCGAGACCGATGCGCCAAGAGCCTGCGTGGAGCTCGTAAATAGACATCGGGGACTTTAGTGCGTCGCGCTTCGAACGAGAATCTAACCACTTCTTATCTGCCCATTTATGGCTGGAATGGGTAACAATCGAAGCGGTTGACGGAGGAGTTTCTGCCTGCTGAGCCAGCGGGTCGATTTTAGTTATCCAGTTTCCGTCTTGAGTAAGAATCTCGTACTTGTATTTGGTGCCTGCGCCAATTCCTGGAATGAAGATTTCCCATACGCCTGAAGAACCCATAACGCGCATCGCGTGCGCGACGCCGTTCCAGCCATTGAAGTCGCCAACCACTCGAACCGCCTTGGCATTTGGAGCCCAGACTGAAAAGCGCGTTCCCTGGCTTAAGCCAAGTTCACCCTTGACCGAGTGGAGGTGTGAACCAAGAACATTCCAAAGGTCCTCATGGCGACCCTCGCTAATTAGGTGAAGATCTAGTTCTCCCAGGGTTGGCAGGTGACGATAGGCGTCGTCGGAACGCCACTGGCTGCCGTCCTGATAGGTGGTTGCAATGCGATAGTCAGGAACTTTTTTGCCACTAATAAACCCCTGCCAAAGGCCGTTCTCGAGGTGAACTAGTTCCACCGAATCTTTGGCAAGCTCGGCTGTCACAGTCTTGGCCATTGGGCGTGAGACCCGAACCACCCATCCCTTCTCATGAGGATGAACGCCAAGAATCGAGTGCGGGTCGTGATGAGCGCCGCTGGACACAGCCCAGACAAAGTCAAGTGGAAGTTCAGGAAAACTTACCTCGGTTTTTTTATTGATTGCCATTACATCCTCTTGTCTTTTTGAAACTGAAATTCCCTTAGAGTACTTTGCCTATTTTGAAAATGTGCGCGGGTTGTGTGAAGGCATCAAGGCGAACATAGTTATCTGTTGCCCAGGTGTACTTCTCACCAGATAAAAGATCCTCCACCTGAAAACTGGAACCGAGCGGAAGACCCAACTTGGCTAAATCCAGGTGGACTGTGGTCTCTCGAACAGCGTGAGGGTCCACGTTCACAACGACCAGGATGGTATCCGACTTTCCTGTCCCAGTGTGTTCTGCCGCTAGATGCTTGCTGAAGGCCATGATGGCTGAGTCGTCGGTGCTTTGAATTTCAAGATTTCGAAGTTGTCTGATGGCAGGATGATCTGCGCGAATTTCATTGAGCTTCGTAATGAAGTCGGCGATACTTCTGCCGCCCTTCTTTGCTGCATCCCAATCTCGAGGACGATACTCGAATTTTTCACTGTCGATGTGCTCTTCGGCACCTGGACGGGCAACCGACTCGCAAAGTTCGTAGCCGGCATACATGCCCCAGTTAGGTGTGCACATTGACGCCAAAACCGCCCTGATCTTGTGGGCGGCTGGCCCGCCAAACTGCAAGTATTCGGTCAAGATGTCTGGAGTGGAAACCCAGAAGTTTGGACGGAAGAAATCTGCAGAGTCGTGAACCAGTTCCTGCAAATATGCTTCGAGCTCGTGCTTGGTATTCCGCCAGGTGAAGTATGTGTAGGACTGTTGGAAACCAACCTTGCCAAGTGCGTGCATCATTGACGGCCTAGTGAATGCTTCAGCCAAGAAAATCACGTCGGGAAATTCCCGGTTGATTTCGCCAATCAACCACTCCCAGAAGGCCACTGGTTTGGTGTGCGGGTTATCTACTCGGAAAATCTTGATGCCCCTGGAAATCCAAAGCTTCACAACTCGTAGGACTTCAAAGTGGATTCCCTCAGGATCATTGTCGAAGTTAATTGGGAAGATGTCTTGATATTTTTTTGGAGGATTCTCGGCGTACGCGATCGTCCCATCAGCGCGGGTAGTGAACCACTCAGGATTTGACTTAACCCACGGGTGATCAGGGGAGGCCTGTAAGGCCAAGTCCATTGCAACCTCGAGTCCTAGGCTGTTGGCTTTCTTTACGAACGCGGCAAAGTCTTTTTCAGTGCCAAGATTTGGATGGATCGCATCGTGGCCTCCTTCCGCGGAACCGATGGCCCATGGAGACCCAGGGTCTTGAGGTCCAGCCGTAAGAGTATTGTTTGGGCCTTTGCGAAAAGCCACGCCGATTGGGTGAATCGGTGGCATGTAAAGAATGTTGAAGCCCATGTCGGCCACGGCTTGCAATCGCTTGCTGGCTGTTTTGAAATTACCGGACGTCCAAGTCTTTGATTTGGAATCAAAAGTGGCGCCTTCAGATCTTGGGAAGAACTCGTACCAAGCACCCGATCCGGCAAGTTCTCGCTCGCAATTGATCACGAATTCTTCACTCAGGGTAATGAGTGAGCGGATTGGTTGGGCCGCTACCGCCTTGAGGATTGAGGGAGCCTCGGCATCTGCAAATCGATCTTTGGCCGGGCGATTGGTCTGAGCGAGCTTTTCTGCAACTTCGACAAGGTGCTTAGCGTTAGCGGCACTTCGTCCTTTTTCTGCTGCTGCTCGGGTGAAGAGTGCAATTCCTTCAAGCATCATAAGTTCTTCATCAACACCAACTGCTAGCTTGACCATCGCATTGTGGTGCCAGGTCTCATAGTCGTCTGCGAATGCTCGAATTTGAAAGCGCCAGATGCCTTTTTTATCGAGCTGTACTTTTGTGTGCCAAAGATCCATGCCTGGCGCACCAGAATCCATTCGATGGGTCGACTGTTTGCCTTCGGGGTTGGTGAGCAAAAGCTCAACGCCCAGAGCGTCATGGCCCTCTCGAAATACATTCGCGCTGAATGGGATGACTTCACCTTCGAAAGCCTTCGCGGGCCAACGCCCTGCTTCAACCGAAGGTTTTACTCCCAGTACTGGAAGGCGCCCGATTGGATTTTCGTGGGTGTATGAAATTCCAGTTATTTTGCTCACACTCAACAACTTAGTTAATTTTCCAAAGAATTTAAGCGCTTTCACGAATGCTTTACGCAGTCGTTAACTAATCGAAATGCCTGGCGCTCAGAACTGGCAGCGGAATAACTGTATTGAAGTTCCAGACATGGATATATTTGCAGCCGGAAGATACGTGGCGAAGTCGTCAGCAGGAACATCAAATGCGCTATTCCAGACCAATTGGTTCGCTTTTATGTCTGGCATCGGAGCCAATGACACTTCCTGGACGGTCTCTGCACCGTGCACCACCAAAATCATTGCACTGCGAGTGCCATCTGAATTTAAATGCTCGGAATACCTCTGAATTGTGCGGCACTCTGAATTGTGCCAGTCCTCATCGGTCATGATTTGGCCGCTGGCGTTGAACCATTTAGCCATATCTTGGTGTTCATTCACCTCATCGAAACCGCTAAAAATCTTCGGTCTAAGGACTGGATTTTCCCGTCGAAGTTTCGTCAGATAAGAAAATGTCTCTTCGAAGTCTTGTTCATGACGGGTCAACTCCCAGTTGACCCAACTCATAACGGTGTCTTGGCAATAGGCATTGTTATTGCCATTTTGAGTCTTGGCGCGCTCATCTCCCGCAGTAACCATCGGGATTCCCGCAGAAAAGAGCAGGGTAGCCATTAGGTTTCGGGCGGCCTTTCTTCGCTGAGCTCTAATTTCTGGTGAAGCTCCCGAACCTTCAAAGCCGTGATTAAACGAGTGATTTCCGTTCGTCCCGTCTCTGTTGCTTTCGCCGTTCATTTGGTTGTGCTTGACGTCATAGCTGACCAGGTCTTTGAGGCAAAAACCATCATGGGCAGTGATGAAGTTCACCGAACCAAGCGGGCCACTCGGGCCGTCGACAATGTCTCGGGAACCCGAAAGTCGAGTTGCAAGATCCGCAACTCCGTTCCAGTGGTTGCCGCTTTTTCTCGCGGCCGCCACATCAGAAAGCCAAAACTTACGAATGTCATCGCGGAACCTATCGTTCCACTCGCTAAATCGATCCGGAAAATTACCTGTTTGCCAGCCGCCGAGGCCGACATCCCACGGTTCAACAATCATTTTCGAGTCTTTGAAAATTGGATCTTCCACGATTGCTCGAAGCAGTGGGTGATTCGGATCGAAGTGGTTGATCTCGTTTCGAGCGAGCGTGGCCGCAAGGTCAAAGCGGAAACCATCCACTTGCATCTCTTCGGTCCAATACCTGAGGCTCTCCAAGACCATGTGAATCACGTGTGGATTGCCAAAATTAAGTGAATTACCGCAGCCGGTGGTGTCGTGATAGTGGCCGTTGTCGTCCATGCGGTAGTAATTGGAGTTATCCAAACCTCGATATGAATAAGTCAATCCGCCACCGCCACCTTCGGCAGTGTGGTTATAGACAACGTCGAGAATTACTTCAATTCCATTGCGGTGAAGCTCGCGAATCGCCGTCTTCAATTCATCGATGATTGCCTGCGGCCCTGCTTCACGCGAAGCAGCGCTGGCATATCTTGGATGTGGACTAAAGAAATTAATGGTGTTGTAACCCCAGTAATTGATCAAGCCCATACTCATTAGCCTTGGCTCGGAAATGAACATGTGAATCGGCAACAACTCGACGGCATTAATTCCGATTTTCTTCAGGTGTTCAATCGTCGTTGGGTGACCGAGAGCCGCATAGGTGCCTCGTAGTTCATCGGGCAGGTCTTGATTTCCTCGAGTTAGACCACGGGCATGCGCCTCATAAATGATCAATTCATCCATCGGGATGTTTGGTTTGGCCACGGAATCCCAGTCGAAATTGTCGTCAATTACCACGCAGTGGTATTCGCGAGCATTTTGACGGACAACGCCACGAGCAAACGGGTCAATTAGAAATAGTTGATGGTTAAAGGCATTGCGTGGTCCAGCTGGGCCATCCGCGCGCAGGGCATACTTTGTGCCTGGCAAAAGAAGTTTGCTAGAACCCTCCCAAATGGCGCCGTCAGTATTGGCCAAATCAATGGATTCAACTACGTGGCCAACATCGGTGTCATCGAAAATGCAGAGTTCAATTTTGGATGCTGTTTCAGAGTAGACGCGGATTGCGCCAATACCGTTGGCAATGGTAACGCCCATTACTCCCGGGGCAGGCACAGAGGCAAACATACTTGAAATCCTACCGGTGGAGCATTTCAGCCAAGTTAACTGAAGCTTTAGAAACTAATCTTGAGTTATGCCTGTTTATCTAGACCACGCCGCAACTAGCCCGATGCGCCCGGCAGTCTGGGAGGCATATAGTCAAGCCTTGCTTAGCGTTGGCAATCCATCATCGGTGCATAAATTTGGCCAGGAATCAAGAAATTTGCTGGAGAGCGCGCGTGAGTCGATAGCATCCGCAATCGGGGCAAATCGCAGCGAAATTATCTTCACTTCGGGTGGCACCGAAAGCAATAATCTGGCCATCAAAGGTCTTTTTTGGAATCGAAATTCTATTGATTCGAACCGAAACATAATTTTGACCGCTGGCACTGAACATCACGCGGCCCTGGACCCAAGCTACTGGCTCGAAGATAACCAGGGAGCAAAAGTCCAGTTAGTGCCAGTTGATGAGCGCGGAGTTCTTGATCTGGATTGGCTGGAAACTTACCTCAAGGAGTTCAACGAGTCAGTTGCACTCGGCAGTTTCATGTGGGCGAATAATGAAACCGGCGTCATATCCGACATCCCCACTATTTCTCGAATGTTGGCAAAGTATGGGATTCCTGCTCATTCGGATGCAGTTGCTGCATTCGGCCACATTCCAATTGATTTCGAAGCGAGTCAGCTCGCGACCCTTGCAGTCAGCGCTCATAAACTGGGTGGCCCGGTGGGTGTTGGCGCTCTTTTGGTTGGCCGGTCAGTCAAATTGGCATCGCTGGTTCATGGTGGTGGGCAAGAGCGTGGGATGCGATCGGGCACGATGAATTCTGCGGGAGTAACCGCATTTGCCGCTGCGGTTGCAGAAACGCTAGCGAATCAGCCCGAAGAAGAGTTGCGTCTAGCAAGATTGAGTCAACTACTAATCGATGGCATTTTGGAGATCGTTCCAGAAGCTCAACTCAGTAGAGGGTCTGCACCCGGTCTTTCGAGCAACGTACATTTCACTTTTCCCGGTTGCAGCGCCGATTCGCTTATTTTTCTATTGGATGCCGCTGGGTTTTCGGTTTCGGCAGGTTCGGCCTGTACTGCGGGAGTTAATCGGCCCTCTCACGTTTTGTTGGCCATGGGCAGGAGCGAGGATGAAGCAACCGGGGCAATGCGAGTGACTCTTGGTTACACGTCTACCGAGGCTGACATCGAAGGGTTCCTAAAGGCTTTTCCAGCGGCTCATGAATTGGCCAAGAGGGCCGGACTTCCCTCAAAGTAGACTGTATTCATGAAGGTTTTAGCCGCAATGTCTGGTGGAGTTGACTCTGCCGTTGCGGCTGCACGCGCCGTTGAAGCTGGGCACGAAGTTGTTGGAGTTCACCTTGCCCTTTCGCGTATGCCTGGGACCTTGAGGACGGGTTCTAGGGGCTGCTGCACCATCGAGGACTCGATGGACGCACAGCGAGCGGCAAGTGTTCTTGGCATTCCTTACTATGTTTGGGATTTCTCCGAGCGCTTTAAAGAAGAAGTCGTAGATGAATTCATCGCCGAGTATGAAGCCGGCCGAACTCCCAACCCTTGCATGCGATGCAATGAGCGCATCAAGTTTGCTGCACTTTTGGAAAAGGCGCTGGCACTGGGCTTTGATGCTGTTTGCACGGGGCACTATGCGACTCTGTTGACTGATGAAGCGGGCAACCTAGAGCTTCATCGATCGGCGGCCATGGCAAAGGACCAGTCCTATGTGTTGGGGGTGCTAACTGAAGAGCAGCTCAAGCACTCAATGTTTCCTCTGGGCGCATCGGCCTCAAAGGATCTAATTCGCGCAGAGGCTGAAGCCCGAGGATTATCGGTCGCCAACAAGCCAGACAGCTATGACATTTGCTTCATCCCTGAAGGCGACACTCAAGATTGGATTGCCGACAAACTCGGCAACGCCACGGGAGACATCGTCGACCGTGCAGGAAATGTCTTAGGTTCTCATGAGGGTTCCCACGGTTTCACCGTTGGGCAGCGCAAGGGGCTGTCTATTGGCCGACCCGCAGCCGACGGCAAACCTCGCTACGTTCTTGAAATAAGGCCTAAGACAAACACTGTGGTAGTTGGCCCTCAAGCCGCATTAGCCATCGCAGAGATGTCTGGGACACGTTTTACCTGGTGCGGTCAAGCGCCAAAATCCACCGATGAGTGGAGCGACATCTTGGTTCAAGTTCGCGCTCACGGCGAGGCTGTCCCAGCCGAATTCGCAATCGTTGATGGGGAACTGGTTATCAGAGTTAAAGAGCCCCTTCTGGGCGTGGCCCCGGGCCAGACGGCCGTTTTATATTTGGGAACCAGAGTCTTGGGTCAAACCACAATCGACAAAACAGTGAGCGCAGTGCCAGCCGATGAAGATCTGGTTGGCGCGTAGTGGATCTTCTTCAACAAGCTGCGGCCACTCGCATTCAGGAGCTTGTCGACGAGATAAACAAGCACCGCAGAGCTTATTACGAGGGAAACACGGTCTTAATTGCCGATTCCGAGTATGACTCGCTCATGCAGGAGCTTGAGCTGCTGGAAGCTCAGCATCCCGAATTAATCACCGGAGATAGCCCAACTCAAACAGTTGGTGGCGCGGCAAACCAAGCTTTTGCGCCGGTCGAGCATCTAGACCGCATGATGAGTCTGGACAACGTTTTCAGCCATGAAGAAATGCTGAACTGGCTCGATAAAACTGGCCCAGGACCTTATCTTTGCGAATTGAAGATCGATGGACTCGCAATCAACCTTCGCTATGAAAATGGAAATCTAGTATCTGCTGCCACCCGAGGCGATGGAGAAGTGGGTGAAGACGTTACCCAGAATGTCTTCACTATCAAGTCAATTCCCCGAAAGCTAAATGGCTTTGGTCATCCACCAGTTGTGGAAATAAGGGGAGAGATTTTCTTCGGCGTTGCCGACTTTGCAAAGCTGAACGAAGGCCTAATTGCCGAGGGAAAGGCTCCTTTCGCTAATCCGCGAAATTCCGCCTCCGGTTCGCTACGACAAAAAGACTCACGAATCACAGCCAGTCGTCCGCTGCGAATGTTGGTCCATGGCATTGGGGCCTGGCCAAATCCTTTGATCAACGGCCAGGCAATAGTTAATCAATCGGGGATGTATGAGCTTTTGGCATCTTGGGGATTGCCTACCTCTGACCGATACGAGGTACTCGCCTCTCCTGCCGAGGTGCTCGCATATATAGACAGCTTCGAAAATAAGCGTCATACCCTCGAACATGAAATCGATGGCGTAGTCGTCAAATTGGACTCTTTCGCCGCCCAAACCGCACTTGGTTTTACCAGCCGAGCGCCACGATGGGCCATTGCCTATAAATACGCACCCGAACAGGTCAATACCAAGTTGGTAGACATTCGAATTGGCATTGGCAGGACTGGTCGGGCAACACCTTATGCCGTTGTCGAACCGGTAAAAGTTGCAGGTTCCGTGGTCGAATTCGCCACCCTTCACAATCAGGATGTTGTCAAGGCAAAGGGTGTACTAATTGGTGACACAGTAGTTTTACGAAAAGCGGGGGACGTCATCCCTGAAATATTGGGCCCGGTAATCGAACTCAGAACCGGCAGCGAGCACGCTTTTGTGATGCCAACCAATTGCCCAACCTGTGGAGCTCCGCTTGAGCCTTCAAGCGAAGGCGATGTAGACCTGCGCTGTCAGAATGCTAAATCATGTCCTGCTCAGCTCCGCGAACGCGTTGCCTATCTTGGTTCGCGAGGGGTGCTCGATATTGAGGCCCTCGGCTACGTGGCCGCCGTTGCCTTGACCCAACCGGTGGCTCCTCTCGAAGCCCCGCTAAAGTCTGAAGCCGACCTGTTTGACCTAACGCTTGAGGATTTACTTCCGATTCAGGCGCAAGTTCTCGACCCAGACTCTGGGCTTCCCAAGCTTGATTCAGCCGGTCAGCCGAAAATTGTAGATTTCTTCCGAAAGAAGGACGGCACCCCTGCCGAAGTTGCTTTGAAGCTTTTGCGAAACTTGGAAGAGGCGAAAACCAAGCCGCTCTGGCGAATAATGGTCGCACTTTCGATTCGACACGTGGGGCCGGTGGCTGCCCGCGCATTGACCGCACACTTCGGTTCGCTGGATCGCATTTTCGCCGCAAGTGAGGCCGAACTATCTGAAGTGGACGGCGTCGGGGCGACGCTCGCCAAATCAATTCGCGACTGGATTGCGACCGATTGGCACCGAGAAATCATTGAACGTTGGCGCAGCGCGGGCGTGCAATTGGAGACGCCTGGCCATGAAGGCCCAAGCGCCACAAAAGAAACTACCGGTAAGTTTTCCGGCCTAAGCATCGTCGCCACCGGCTCGCTTAAGCAATTCACCAGAGATGAAATTGAAGAGGCCATAATCAGCAACGGTGGCAAAGCCGCATCTTCGGTTTCTAAAAAGACGTCCTTCGTGGTTGCCGGTGAGAATGCCGGCTCAAAGCTTGCCAAAGCAGAAGAGCTTGGCATCGAGGTTATCGACGAGGATGAATTTTCTCGCCGACTAAACTCGTAGTTATACCAACTCCCACTTTTGAGAGAAATTCATGTCTGAAATTACCCCTGATCTAGTGCGTCACCTAGCCGGCCTGAGCCGCATCCTGGTGACCGATGCTGAAGTCGAGCAATTTACCGAGCAGCTATCGTTAATCGTCGATTCCGTTGCCAAAGTGAATGAGGCCCTCGCCGGCCTTGATGTCCCGGCAACCAGCCACCCAATTCCAATGGCTAACGTTTTCCGTGAGGACATCGTGGAGCCATCGTTGAGTCAAGCTGAGGCGCTTTCAGGGGCGCCAGACAGTGGCGAAGGTCGTTTCCGAGTTGCTGCAATTCTGGATGAGGAGTAGAACGTGTCTGAACTAATCCGTAAAAATGCAAGCGAACTCATTCAGCTTTTACAAAAGGGCGAGGTTTCATCAGTCGAACTGACCAAGGCCCACCTAGAGCGAAGCACAGCCGTTGACGCTGATGTGCACTCCTACCTTTACCAAAATCCAGAAACTGCACTCGCTTCCGCGGCCGAAATCGATAAACGTCGTGCGGCAGGGGAGAAGTTGCACGAGCTTGCTGGGCTACCGATTGCGGTCAAGGACAATTTGACCACGACCGATGCTCCAACTACCTCGGGATCAAAAATCCTTGAGGGTTGGATTCCTCCGTATGACTCCACCGTTGTAAAGAAAATTCGGGCAGCCGGTTTGCCGATTCTTGGCAAGACCAACCTCGATGAATTTGCCATGGGTTCGTCTACCGAATTCTCTGCCTACGGTCCAAGTCGCAATCCTTGGGACCTAACCCGAATCCCAGGTGGTTCCGGTGGTGGCTCTAGCTCTGTTGTGGCTTCTTTCCAAGCTCCAGTAGCCATTGGTTCTGACACCGGTGGGTCAATTCGATTCCCCGCTTCAGTGACAGGCACCGTCGGAAACAAGCCAACCTATGGCGCGGTTTCTCGTTATGGGCTCATTGCTTTGGCTAGTTCACTTGACCAGGTGGGTCCAGTTTCTCGAAATGTTCTCGACTCTGCACTCATCCAAGACCTTATCGCTGGCCATGACCCACACGACAGCACTTCGTTGCCAGAGTCATTGGGTTCAATGTCGGATGCCGCCCGCAAGTTGGATGTCAAAGGCATGCGAATTGGCGTAATCAAAGAGTTGATGGGCGAGGGATTCCAGCCAGGCGTCATGAATCGATTTAAGGAGAGCATCAACCTGCTTCAGCAGGCTGGCGCTGAGATTGTTGAAGTCTCATGTCCTAATTTCGAGTATGCGATTGCAGCCTACTACTTGATTCTTCCTGCCGAGGCTTCTTCTAACTTGGCCAAATTTGACTCGGTTCGCTTCGGTCTGAGAGTGGCTCCAGAGGGCAACCCAACCATCGAGCGCGTGATGGCCGCAACTCGCGAAGCTGGTTTTGGGCCTGAGGTAAAGCGTCGAATTATCCTTGGCACCTATGCGCTATCTAGCGGTTCATACGAGCACTTCTATGGTGCGGCGTTGAAGGTTCGCACTTTGATTCAGCGCGACTTCGCGGCTGCTTTTGAGAAAGCCGATGTTCTGATTTCGCCAACAGCTCCAACCACCGCCTTCAAAATCGGTGAAAAGTTGGAAGATCCATTGGCAATGTACCTAAACGACATCGCAACAATCCCGGCGAACCTTGCGGGTATTCCAGGTATGTCGATTCCAATTGGCCTTGCCGACGAAGACAACCTTCCTGTTGGTTTGCAATTATTGGCACCGGCTCGCGAGGACGCTCGCCTATATCAGGTTGGGGCAGCGCTGGAGAAGATGCACGAAGACATCTGGGGTAAACGAATGATTGATTTTGCACCTGAGTTGGAGGTTCGCAGCTAATGGCTAAAGACGAATTGATGAACTATGAAAAGGCCCTCGAGCAATTTGAGGTTGTTATTGGTCTAGAAGTGCACGTTGAGTTGAACACCAAAACCAAGATGTTTTGTGGTTGCCGCAACGAATTCGGTGATGAGCCAAACACCAACGTGTGCCCAATTTGTATTGCCTTGCCTGGCGCGTTGCCAGCAGTAAACCGCACCGCGGTTGAATCAAGCATTTCCATCGGACTTGCGCTGGGTTGTGAAATTGCGCCTAACGGCCGGTTTGCTCGCAAAAACTACTTCTATCCAGACCTCGCCAAGAACTTCCAAACCTCCCAGTATGACGAGCCAATCGCCTATGAGGGGCAGCTCACAGTAGAACTTCCATCGGGTTCGACACACACAATCCAAATCGAACGTGCTCACATGGAAGAGGACGCGGGAAAGCTGACTCACATCGGTGGATCAACTGGTCGCATTCAAGGAGCCGAGTATTCGCTGGTTGATTACAATCGCGCCGGTGTTCCCCTGGTGGAAATCGTAACCAAGCCGGTCTATGGTGCCGGTTCAGAAGCTCCAGAGCTTGCCGCTGCCTATGTTCGCTCGATTCGTGAAATTGTAAAGGGCCTAGGCGTCTCTGATGCCCGTATGGAGCGCGGAAACGTGCGTTGCGACGCCAACGTGTCTCTAAGACCGCACGGTCAGGAGAAGCTTGGCACCCGCACAGAGACCAAGAATGTGAACTCTTTGCGCTCAATCGAACGAGCGGTTCGTTATGAAATTCAACGACAGGCAGCACTTCTGGCCAAGGGAACCGCGATCGTTCAGGAAACCAGACACTGGCATGAAGACAAGGGCGCTACTAGCGCAGGACGCCCTAAGTCAGATGCCGACGATTACCGCTATTTCCCAGAGCCAGACCTAGTTCCTGTGCAGCCATCCAAAGAGCTAATCGAGTTACTCCGAGCCAAGCTTCCTGAAAAGCCAGCTGATCGACGCAAGCGCGTTCAAGCTGAGTGGGGTTTTGCAGACCTTGAATTCCGCGATGTGGTTAATGCTGATCTTTTGGATCAGATTGAAGAAACTGTCAAAGCTGGAGCAAAGCCTCAGGCTGCGCGCAAGTGGTGGACTGGTGAGCTTGCTCGCATCGCTAACAGTCAAGACAAGGATGTAACTGAGCTTGAAATCTCAGGTGCATTCGTTGCCGAATTGGCTGAATTAGTCGAAGCAGGGAAGCTAAATGACCGCCTTGCTCGCGAAGTGCTCACATACGTGCTTGATGGTGAAGGCTCACCTTCTGAAATTGTCGCTGCACGTGGGCTTGAAGTTGTTTCAGATGATGGCGCCTTAATTGCCGCCATCGATGCTGCGCTGGCAAAACAACCAGATGTTTTGGATGCCATTCGCGAGGGTCGCATGCAGGCGGCAGGGGCCGTCATCGGTGCTGTCATGCAGGCGATGAAGGGGTCGGCGGATGCCGGTCGAGTTCGTCAATTGCTTATCGACAAGGCAAACGCCTAGACAGTGCCAGAGTGTGAAAAATCCCGATGACCTGTGTCATCGGGATTTTCATTTGGGGTGAGTAACGGGGCTTGAACCCGCGACCCCCTGGACCACAACCAGGTGCTCTACCAGCTGAGCTATACCCACCAAATTCGTTGTGCCGAGGCACAACAACTGGAAAAGTCTATCAGATTAGTTGGCTGAATCAGACTTGAGATTTGCGGCCGCCTGCTTCGCTTCGTCAGATGATGGGCCAGGCAGGGGCACTAACACGGTCTCGCGGTAGTAGCGCAATTCTGTGATTGATTCGAGAATATCGGCCAACGCACGGTGCCCACCATCCTTCTTCGGAAGTTGGAAGTAAGCGCGTGGATACCAACGACGAGTGAGCTCTTTGATGGAAGATACGTCGATGTTTCTGTAGTGCAGGTGTTGATCGAGTTCTGGCATGTACCGATTTAGAAACATCCGGTCCGTGCCAATTGTGTTTCCGGCAAGCGGAGCTTGACGGGCCTCAGGGACAAATCGTTTTACGTATTCGAGAATCGCCTGTTCTGCGTCGGCTAATTCGAGTCCGTTTTCAACTTCGTGAATAAGGCCTGATTCGGTGTGCATGTTGCGAACAAAGTCGTTCATGTTGGCCCATGACTCAGGTCTGGGTTTAATCACCACGTTCAAACCCTCATCCAGAATTTCGAGTTCAGAGTTGGTTATTACGACGGCCACTTCAACAAGACAGTCGGCTTCGGGGTTGAGGCCCGTCATCTCGCAGTCAATCCAAACTAGGTTGTCAGAAATCTCAATCACAATCCAAAAATAGGGGAGGCCTCCGACAAAATCGAAGACCTCCCAATTCTAAACTAGGCAGATCGCTTAGCCTTCTTGGCCAATCGTCGCTCCTTGCGCCCTTCAACCAACCAGTACAAAACCGGCACAATAACCAAAGTGAGGATAGTTGAGGAGAACAGTCCACCAATTACAACGATGGCCAGTGGCTGGGAAATAAATCCGCCACTTCCAGTTATTCCTAATGCCATTGGCGTAAGGGCAAAGATTGTGGCAAGTGCGGTCATCAAGATTGGACGCAGACGCTGGCGCGCACCATCCATGATTGCTTCCTGAGTTTTCTTGCCATCCTTGCGGTATTGGTTGATGAGGTCAATCAGCACAATCGCGTTGGTGACCACAATTCCAACCAGCAGCAGCATGCCAATCAGCGCAGGAACACCGAGGGCAGTGTCAGTAGCTAGAAGCATTACAAACGCTCCAGTTGCGGCAAATGGAATCGAGATCAAGAGAATCAGCGGCTGGATAATGCTGCCAAAAGTAGCCACCATTACGATGAATACAATCGCGATAGCGGCCAGCAATGCTAGGCCAAGCTGGCTAAATGAATCGGCCTGGGATGCGCTCACACCACCGATGCTTGCGGTTGCGCCAAGTGGGAGCTTCACGGTCGCAAGTCGCTTGGTTACATCTGCCGAAATAGCGCCCAAGTTTTTGCCACTAGGGGTTAGCGAGACAGTTGCAGTCCGGTCTCCCTTTTCGCTAGTGATTGAAACAGGCACTCTAACTTCTTCAATTTTCGCGATCGAAGAGAGTTTGGCCAGACCCGTTGCGGTTGGAATTTGGATGTTGCTCACCTTTGCAACGGTGTCAGGAATTTCTGTCTTTACGACATAGATTGAAGTTTCAACACTGTCGATGTTGACCTTCCCAATGCTTGTCGGCTTCATAGCTGCGGCAACCAGGCCACCAACAGTTATCTCGGTTAGCCCCTTCTTCGCTGCTGCCTTGCGGTCAACTGTTACGCGGAGCGTTCGTTGCTTTTCGGCCAAAGAATTGGTGATCTCCGAGACGTCCTTGGTGCCTTTCATGGCTGCCTGAACATCTGTGATGGCAAGACTTAGCTTGGCATCGTCAGGGGCAACGACCTTCAAATCAATCGTGCTTGATGAACCAAAACCTGGGCCGCCACCGCTTGAGAATTTGACGGTGCCCAAAGTCGCATCCGCGTCGAAGGCTGCCTGAAGTTTCTTTTGCAAGGCGGCTTGATCGACGTTTTCTTTGGTGGTGACTTGAATCGAAGTGCCACCGGCTGCCGCACCAAATGCCACCCGACCATCGCCGGATGAACCGATTGTGGTTTGCACAACGCTAATCTCAGTGTTTTGCAAAAGAATTGCTTCGACCTTGGCAGCGGCTGCGTCTTTTTGAGCCAGCGTCTTTCCTGCCGGAAGAGTTTGATTAATGATGAAGCTATTGGAACCCGATGAGCCGATGAAGTCTGTCTTCAACATCGGCACGAGGCCAAATGTGATCAGCAGAATCATGAAGGCTGAAATCAGGGTGACCACCGGGCGCTTCTGAGTCCAGGTCAAGATTGGCAGATAACCGCGTTGTAGGACGCCCTTGCGTTCCTTGTCTTCTTCGAGGTCACGAACTTTGCGGTTGTGAGCAATTTCTGCCGCTTCGCTCTTGTGCTCGGTCTTAGCCGGCGACTTCAAGAACCAGTAGGCGAGAACAGGAACGATCGTTAGTGAAACAAATAGCGATGCAGCGAGTGCAATCGCAAAGGTGAAGGCAAACGGGCGGAACAATTCGCCAATGAGGCCGCCAACAAGTGCAATCGGCAAGAATACGGCAATCGTCGTGATGGTAGCCGCGGTAATCGCACCAGATACTTCACGAACGGCTCGCAGAATCGCTTTGCGCTTCGGTTCACCATAAGCCAAGTGGCGGTTGATGTTTTCGATCACAACGATGGAGTCATCCACCACACGACCAATGGCTATCGTCAGTGCGCTGAGAGTGAAAAGGTTTAGCGAGTAGCCAAAAGAACCAAGCCCAATGAAAGTGATTAGAACCGAGGTTGGGATAGAAATTGCAGTGACAAGTGTCGAGCGAATAGACATGAGGAACAGCAAGATCACTAGGATTGCGAAGCCCAAACCTAGAAGACCTTCGGTGCTCAAGTTTTCGAGTGATTTTGTAACGTATGGTGCCTGGTCGAATACCGTGGTGATAGTCACGTCACCGAGTTTCTTCTTGAGTTCGGCGATCTTGTCTCGAACCCCCTTTGAAACTGCAACAGTGTTTGCGTCTTGAGTCTTAGTGACGGCAATGGTTAGTGCGGGTTTGCCGTTGACTCGCGAAATGGAAGTTACCGGAGCGTTTTCATACCGAACCGTTGCGACGTCTCCGATAGTGAGAGCCGAAATCGAAGTAGAAACCGTTGGCGCAGTTGAAATTGTGCTTGGAATCTTGAAGCCGGCTGGAATCTTGCCCGAGAATCCTGATGGGATGCCACCTGTTGTTGGAGAACTAGAAGTGGTGGTTTTTGATCCAATTAGAGGCAGAGCCTTAAATGCGGCCAAAGAATTGACTGGTGTGCCAACTTCAACAGAGATGGAGCCCTTGTTGTCATCAATTGTGCCAGCAGGAATAACGAAGCCATTGGACTGTAGAGCTGTTGTAATTGATTGTGCGCTCAATCCATTTGCACTTAGAACTGACTGTTTCAATTCAAGATTGATGCGTTTCTCAACTACGCCTGAGACGGTTACGTCACGAACGCCTTTCACTGCTGTTAAAAGTGGCGTTGCCGTGTCCGAAAGTATCTTTCCTACGGCTTCGTTGCTGCCATGATTGGCCGAAACAGCTAAAGCCATCACCGGAACGCTGTCAAAGCTGCCAGATAGAACCTTGGCGGTAGCATCGGTCGGGAGTGTGACCGCTGCCAGCGCAGCGTTCAAGTTCTCTTTAACCTTGGCCGTGCTGGTTCCATAGTCAAACTCGACTCGCACGATTGAAATATTGCTTTGCGAGGTAGAACTTGAGGTCACTAATCCATCGAGAGCTCGCACTGCCGCCTCGATCGGCTGACTCACCTGTTTATCAATAACTTCGGGCGATGCACCCGGGTAGGTGGTCACAATCGCTGCCTGAGGGGTTTGGAAACTAGGGATCAATTCCTGTTTCAGTGAGCCAAGGGAAATCAGGCCAAATATGGCGATGATGATCGTAATTAGAGCTACTACCGAGCGATTGGCAAGACTTAGTTTTGCGAGACGATACAAGTTGATCCCTTTGTTTGGCTACCTATGTTTAGGCTAACCGAGAAAACTTTGATGCCATTCCAATTTATGCGCGGTTCAAGCGCAATTTTAGAACGCTAAGAATTGCGGCCAAAGCTATCGAACCGACTATCACTAGCAATGAAGTGTTAGTTGAGATTTCGGGCGCCCAAGACACCGAGTGACCGCCATTGATGAACGGTAATTCATTTACATGGAGTGCATGTGACACCAACTTCACGCCGATGAATGCCAGGATGAAGGCGATTCCATACTTCAGGTACTCAAGTTTGTCGATCAGATTGCCAAGCAGGAAGTAGAGCTGGCGCAAACCCATCAGTGCAAAAATATTTGCTGCAAAGACAATGAACGCATCGGTTGTGATTCCAAATATTGCCGGTATGGAATCGAAGGCGAACATCACGTCGGTGAGGGCAATGGCGAAAAAGACGACGATCATCGGGGTGAAAACTTTTTTACCGTTGATTACCGTGCGGGCTTTAGCTCCATCAAAATCAGGGGCGACATGAATGCGCTTCCTTAGCCAGACAATTAGCTTGCTTTCCGATTCCTCTTCGTCAGTCTCGCTTCTGAATGCTTGGTGGTATGCCGTGTAAATCAAGAACGCGCCAAATAGGTAGAAGATTGCGCTGAAGTTTTCAATCAGCGCGGCCCCGGCAAGAATAAACAATCCCCTGAGCAAGAGAGCCATGATCACGCCAACCATAAGCACTTCTTGCTGATACTTTTTCGGCACACTAAATCGGCTCATGATGATTACGAAAACGAATAGGTTATCGACGCTCAGGCTGTATTCGGTTAGCCAGCCGGCATAGAACTGGTTCGCTGCCTCGACGTTGCCCAACAATGCGATAAGTGCCCCAAATCCGAGTGCCAAGATCGCGTAAAAACTAATCCAGAGCGATGATTCTTTGGGGGATGGAACGTGCGGGCGCTTGTAAATAATTAGGACGTCGGCCAACAGGATGAGAGTCAAGACAACCATCGAAGTGACTTCGAACCATACGGGAAGCGCTAAGTGCAATTGATTCCTAAACGTTGTGGTGAAATGACTGGTTCAAACTAGGCAAGTTCGAACTGTCCACCCTCGATTTGTCCCTGCTTGCGATACATGTCAAGTTTTTGGCGCGTGTCTGCAATGTCCAAATTACGCATGGTCAATTGGCCGATACGGTCACCCGGGCCAAATGCTGCATCCTCGGTGCGTTCCATCGAAAGCTTCTCTGGGTGGTAACTGAAATTCTCACCCTCGGTGTTTACGATTGTGTAGTCGTCGCCACGACGAAGACGCAAGGTGACAGAACCGTTGATGGCAGACGCAACCCACTTGGTTAGTGACTCACGCAGCATCAAGGTTTGCGGGTCTAACCATCGACCTTCATACAAAAGTCGACCCATACGTCGTCCTTCTGCATGATATGCGGCTACGGTGTCTTCGTTGTGCACTGCTGAAATTAGTCGCTCATAGGCGATGTGCAGAAGCGCCATTCCAGGTGCTTCATAAATTCCGCGACTCTTGGCCTCGATAATCCGGTTTTCGATTTGGTCGCTCATGCCGAGGCCATGGCGGCCGCCAATTTCGTTTGCCTTCATAATGAGGTCAACGGCGTTTTCAAGGCTCTCACCGTTAATTGCCACCGGTCGGCCCTGACGGAAAGTTATCTTGACGTCCTCGGTCGCAATTTCAACAGACGGATCCCAGAACTTGACTCCCATTATCGGTTCGACAATTTCATAGGAGCTGTTAAGTTCTTCCAGCGTCTTGGCTTCGTGAGTTGCGCCAAGCATGTTTGCGTCAGTTGAATAAGCTTTTTCCACCGATGCTCGGTATGGCAGGTCGCGTTCAAGCAACCACTCACTCATTTCATGACGGCCACCTAGTTCGGTAACGAAATCTTGATCAAGCCAAGGCTTGTAGATGCGAAGGTTAGGGTTGGCTAGCAGTCCATAGCGATAGAAGCGCTCGATGTCATTGCCCTTGTATGTGGAGCCGTCGCCCCAAATTTCGACGCCATCCTGGTGCATTGCGCGAACCAGCATTGTGCCAGTGACCACGCGGCCAAGGGGAGTGGTGTTGAAATAAACTTTGCCTCCGGTGCGAATGTGGAATGCGCCGCATGCGATGGCAGCCAAACCCTCTTCTGCAAGTGAATTACGGCAGTCGACCAGGCGACCTTCCTCTGCCCCATAAATCTTGGCGCGAGAAGGTATTGAATCGATGTCATCTTCGTCATACTGCCCAAGGTTTGCCGTATAGGCGAACGGAATTGCGCCCTTTTCACGCATCCAGGCCACTGCAACAGATGTGTCTAGACCGCCAGAAAAGGCGATGCCAACTTTTTCACCAACAGGGAGAGATGCGAGAACTTTAGTCATGCCTCCAAGTTTAGTTCTACTTGAGTAGTGACTTCATTTGCTTGTAGATAACGCCGGCGGCCCAAACCGGGTTGATTCGAGTCATGATGTCCATCGAAGTCGCGTCCTGTCCAATGGTCAAGCGAGGCTTGTTGCTCTCAATGGCATCAACCATCATCTTGGCGGCGACCGGCGCCTCGGTCATCTTGAACTTAGCCGCTGCGGCATCATCGCCGCCCGGGTTCGCCATGCCCGAATTGGCTGCGATGTTGGTATTGATCGCGCCAGGGAAGACAACGGTTACGCCAACTTTGGTGTCCATTAGCTCTGATCTCAGGCCTTCGGTGAACAATTTGATTGCTGCCTTTGAGGCACCATAAACGCTTTGACCAGGAACTGGAGCGTAAGCGCCCATCGATGAGACATTGAGGATGTGAGCTACTGGACGTTTAAGAAGGCCTGGAAGAAATGCCTTGGTGAGCATGAGTGGGCCGTGGAAATTTACGGCCATAACTTTTGCAGCGGCCTCTACGGTGAGTTCATTAATCGGCACGAATGGTTGGATTATGCCAGCGTTGTTGATCAGGGCATCCACGTGGCCAAGTTTCGACTCAACTTGGGCAGGTAGGGCAAGAACTTTTTTATCGTCACTAATGTCAAGGACGAAAGTCTCGACTTTTCCGCCAGTTGCAGTGGCCAACTTTTTAGTTTCCTCGAGAGTTTCAGGGCGCATGTCGACCGCGGCAACACTTGCGCCTCGCTTGATTAACTCCATGGTTAGCTGGCGACCCATTCCGCTGCCTGCACCGGTAACTACGATTACTTTGCCGTTTACCTTCATCATGATCCCCTTTGATTCGCGTCCGGATTTTCAGAATACTCTTCTAAAGCGCTTGCCAAATCCAACTAGGGGTGACCGCCAAGTAAACTGTTCTCTGGCTTAGTGCCATGCCCTCGTAGCTCAGTGGATAGAGCAAGAGCCTTCTAATCTCTTGGTCGCAGGTTCGATTCCTGCCGGGGGCGCAAGAAAGGTGGACCCCTTGGGGTCCACCTTTCTTAGTTTTCGCTTAGTGAGCGGCGATGTTGGCGGCAATCAGCTTTGGAGTGAATGACCATAGCAGAGGGTTCTTTGGGTCGATGGTTAGCTCTACCCAGTGATTGAATCCTGAACCGAATGTCTGTACACGAGTGAAGTTGGTCACCAAGAGGCCTTTGTCGCGCTGAACTAGCTTGCCGTTGGTCTCGTTCATCGGCATGTCTAGCTGGTACCAGTGCTCGTCACCATTCTGGAGCAGAACCGGCTTCTTGAATGCGAGGGTGTTGGTCAAGAGGGCCTGCTTTACGTTGTCGTAAGCCGCGGTGTATTCCTTGTCCGCTGCCGATAGATAGCCTTCCCAGTCCATGTTTGCTTGTAACACAACGATTACACCAAGGGACCCTTGAGCGCTTGCTTGAGTGAAGCCCTGGTTGATCCAGGCAACGTTCGCTGCGTCACGAGCTTTGTACTCGGCGTCGTTTCCGTCCATGCTCAGGTCGTTATAGGTCTTGTTTGTAGGGGTTGCTACTGCTGCGTTATTGGCCGAGCCAGGAACGTGCGGGAAGATGTAGGTAATGCGCTTGTACGTAAACATGCTCATTTCTGGGTAGTCAAGGTTGTGCTGAACGATTATGTTCTTGTTTTCCTTGCCCAGGGTGATGTAACCAGTCGCGTTCTTGAAGAAAGTAGAACGCACCAAAGCCAAGCGAGATGCCGGATCATAGGCACCCTTTACTGGGCGGTCACAGTCAACCCATTCGTTGTCTCCAACTGAGTAAAAGACTGGCTTGGTGAACTTGTCGAAGAAGCTAGTTTTTAGCGCTGGGTAGGCCTCATCGGTGCACTTGTTACCCTTGCCACTCATGGTGTCGCCATCGAATAGTGCAAGATCAACTTTCGATTTGTTGATGTCGGCGATGACGTTTGGAGCCTGAGTTGCACCAAGGTCGTCGTAGGGCATATCGCCGATAAGTGCGACGGTGTATGCCGCCTGCGGCTTGGCGGCGGCGGTGGCAGCAGGGGAGGTGGCAAGTGAGGCGGCAAGAAGCACACCACCAATTGCTAGAGAAGCGCCAACTAGGCGCAAGGCGTTTGAATTGAATGAAGTGTTCATGGAACAAACGTTCTTAGAGAAAAATGAACAGAACGGAACTGAATTGCCCATTTTTGGCAAACGCCAAACGAAACTTATTAACAGCTAACTTTCAAGCTTTGGCAAGGCTTACCTTGGGTCTAAGCCCAATTGGCCTTAAAGGTGGGGGCCCTTGTGAAAATGTTCAAAAACAAGATTGGTCCGCGTGGAGGCAACTGTTGCGTTATTTGAAAGATGCTCAAGGACGAACTCGCGTACCTGATTCGAATCACTCAGCGCCAAGTGCACAATGAAGTCTTCGGCTCCGCCAAGAAAGAAGACCTGTATTACTTCCGGGCGTTCACGCATCTGCTGCATGAAGTCAGACAAGTGGGCCCTAGCGCCAGCGCGTAGGGTTACCGAAATCAGGACTTGTGTTCCAAGGCCCAGTTTTGCTGGGTCTACGTTCGCACTGAATCCTTCAATAACTCCTCGGCTAATCAATGAACGCACTCGACTGATACAAGTGGATTGAGCAATTCCCACGGAAGAAGCCAAATCGGCATTTGTCATTCGCGCGTTTTCTTGAAGCAATCGAATTAGATGGAGGTCGATGGCATCGAGCTGCACTTCAGGTTGCAGATTATTCGGACGCAACGTCATTGATTATCGCTTTCATGAATTTATTAACTAAATTAGCGCATTGTCCGAATAAAATTCAATGTTTACACGTTTGTAACGCAAATACTGCACTCTGGTTATAGATTTTCAATAAACAAAGGGGCAAATTATGCGCGTAGGTATTCCTAAAGAAATTAAGAACAACGAAAACCGCGTAGCGATAACTCCTGCGGGGGTGCATGAACTAGTTCGTCGTGGACACGAGGTTTACATACAAAGCGGTGCCGGGTTGGGGTCGGGCTTTTCTGACGAGATTTACCAAGCCGAGGGGGCAAAAATGCTCAAATCCGCGGCGGAGGTATGGAGCGTTGGCGATCTATTACTCAAGGTAAAGGAGCCCATCGAGGCCGAGTATCCGTTGCTTCGAGAAGACCAGGTCCTATTTACCTACTTGCACTTAGCTGCATCGCGCTCTTGCACCGAGGCTCTAATTGCGTCAAAAACCACGGCGATTGCCTACGAGACCGTGCAGTTACCAAATCGATCGCTGCCGCTTCTTCAACCAATGTCAGAAGTGGCAGGTCGCCTGTCCGCACAGATTGGCGCCTACCAACTGATGTCTAACGAGGGTGGTCCTGGCGTGCTCATGGGTGGTGTGCCGGGTGCACCAAAGGCCAAAGTTGTGGTCATCGGTGGCGGGGTTGCTGGGGAACACGCTGCAACTATGGCTCATGGCATGCAAGCGGATGTGACCGTTATCGATATTTCCCTTCCAAAATTGCGTGAACTTGATGCCCGTTTTGGTGGCGCAGTGAAAACTCGTGTCTCTACCGCGTATGAGATTTCAGAACAATTGAAGGACGCCGATTTAGTAATCGGGTCCGTCCTAATCCCCGGCGAAAAGGCCCCAAAGCTAGTCACCGATCAAATGGTTGCCAGGATGAAGACCGGATCTGTTCTCGTTGATATCGCTATCGACCAAGGCGGCTGTTTTGAAAATTCAAGACCAACCACGCACGACAATCCAACTTTTAAAGTGCACAACAGCACCTATTACTGTGTAGCAAATATGCCCGGCGCCGTGCCGGCCACTTCAACTCGCGCACTGACCAACGCAACGCTGCCTTATGTGGTCGCTTTAGCGGACAAAGGGTGGCGATCTGCAATCGCACAAGACTCTGCACTTGCTCTTGGTCTAAACACCCAAGATGGATTCATCACGTATGCGGGTGTTCAGCATGCTTTTGGTGATTTGCCTTTCAAGTCACTCCAAGAAGTGCTTGACTAGCGGTTATTCGACTTCGGAAAGGTCGCCAGCTTCGGCACCTTGTTTGGCAACCTCCGCGCGAATTTCATCCATGTCGAGCCCCTGAACGGCTGAAATAAGCTCTTCTAGACCTGCGCCTGGAAGTGCACCGGCACGGTTGTAGAGCAAGATTCCGTCGCGGAACACCATCAAAGTTGGAATCGAGCTGATGCCCGCCTCGCCAGCAAGCTGCTTTTCAGCCTCGGTGTCCACTTTGCCAAAGGTAATTTCTGGGTGCTTAGTGGAAGCTTCTTCAAAAATTGGGGCGAACTGACGGCAAGGACCGCACCATTCGGCCCAAAAATCAACGATAACAATTCCGTCGGTGACGACGGTGTCGCCAAAGTTGGCCGAACCTAATTCGATAGTTGCCATTTAGATGATCTCCTTGAACTTTGAGCCAGAACAATGCCCGCAATAACTAACAAACCACCGATGGTTTGTATTTCATCGATTTTCTCACCGAGCCAAAGGTATGCGAACAAGAAGCCAAAAATTGTTTCCGTTGTTGAAAGCAGACCGACGCTGGTCGCGCTCAGGTGGCGTAACGCCGCATATGTGAGAAAAAGGGGTAGAAAGGCACCCATTAGACCGAGCCAAAGGAACATTAGCCAGCCTGGCGCCATTACTCCAGCGAGATGACCGCCAAGGTCTATTGGAGTTGTAAAGCGGCCAAAGTCAAATTTCCACCAGGGCGTAATTGTGAACCAGAGGCAACTGGAAATGCCCATAGTGAAAAACAAAGTTGAGACTGGGTCGCGCCGCTTGTGAACATGCTCGCCCACAAGGTAGTAAACAGTGGTTGCGATTGCCGCAGTCGCACCGAAAAATAGTCCCACGGGGTTCAATCCGCCGAGCCATATCCTAGAAACCACAACCAACCCAGATAACACCAAACCGACTGCCAGCCAAACCCTTAGGCCAAGACGCTTTTTAAATAGCCAAATAGAGACGATTGGAACAAGAATTATCGCGGTGTATTGCATTAAAAGCGCGACGCCCACGGGCAGATTCGCCACCGCATTTGCATAGCTAAATTGCATAAGCCCAACTCCAGCGATGCCCAATAGCAGCAACCATTTCCATTCGCTTCGCTGCACGGCAAATGCACCACGGTTGGTCGCCAAAAGGACTAAGCCCGCAATCAAAGTTGAGCTTAGGGAGCGATACAAAGTAATCTCCGCGCCGGTTATGCCATTGTGCATAACCGTCTTTATTGCGCTGCCGTTCACTCCAAAAAGGAACGCTGCAGTCAAAAGCATGGCCGCGCCTAGCAGCGGATGTTTGGTGTGAAGCAAGTTGTAATCCCTGTATTCAGGCTTTAGAGCCCGGTGCCGTGGACTGCAAATTCATCGATGGCTTGTAGCTCAGCCATTGAAAGTTTCGGCGCGGCCAACGCGGCATAATTCTGGTCCAGTTGGCTAACACTGCTTGCACCGATTAGTGCCGAAGTAACTGTTGGCTGCCGCAGCACCCAGGTCAAAGCAAGCTGCGACAGTGTCTGGCCACGCGACTCGGCGATTTTGTTGAGCCCCTTTGCGCGAGATAGATAAGTTGGATCAATTTGAGAGGTTTTCAGGAAATGATTCTTCGACGCTCTTGATCCCTTAGGTGCAACTCCCGAAAGATATCTGTCGGTTAGCATTCCCTGTGCCAAAGGCGAGAACACGATTGAGCCAAGCCCCTCCGCGCCCAAGGTATCAAAAAGCGAATCTTCCGCTGTGCGATCAAACATTGAATAACGCGGTTGGTGGATCAACAGGGGAACGCCCATACTCGACAAAATCCGCTTTGCTTCGCGGGTCTGATGTGCATCATAGGAAGAGATTCCGGCGTAGAGCGCACGGCCAGAATGAACTGCTGTTGCTAGTGCACCCATGGTTTCTTCAAGTGGGGTGTTTGGGTCAAATCTGTGACTGTAAAAGATGTCAACATAGTCAAGTTGCATGCGCTTTAGGCTTTGATCTAATGATGACAGGAGATATTTGCGCGAGCCCCATTCTCCATAAGGGCCCGCCCACATGTCGTAGCCGGCCTTGGTGGAAATAATCAATTCGTCACGATAAGGTTCGAAATCGCGTTTGAAATGGACGCCGAAATTTTCCTCTGCACTGCCGGGAATCGGACCATAGTTGTTGGCTAGATCAAAATGCGTGATTCCTAGATCAAAAGCCCTGCGAAGAATCGCCCTCTGATTTCTCATGGAGTCATTTGTGCCAAAGTTGTGCCAAAGCCCCAGTGAGATTTCAGGTAGAAGTAAACCGCTCTTACCGGTCCGACGGTACTTCATAGATTCGTAGCGAGATTTTTCAGCCTTGTAAGTCATGGAACAAGCCTAGGCTAGAGGCATGACTACTTTCGTTTTGGCAGGCGGGTGCTTCTGGTGCCTTGACAGCTCATACATGCAATTCAAGGGTGTTTCAGACGTTGAAGTTGGCTACATGGGAGGGCGCACAGTCAATCCCGGTTACGAAGAAGTTTGTTCTGGAAGCACTGGGCATGCCGAAGTTGCAAGAGTCCATTTTGATGATTCTGTAATACCTAGCGATGTGATTCTCGATATCTTTTTTACGCTTCACGACCCTCGCCAGTTAAATCGCCAGGGAAATGACGTGGGCACACAGTATCGCTCGGCCATGTTTTATGCCGATGAGAATCAAAAGTTGATGTTTGAGGCTGCGCTGGAGCGCGCGAAATTGATTTGGGATGGCCAAATTGTGACTCAAATTGTGCCAATCGAAACCTATTGGCAAGGCGAGGAATATCACCAGGATTTCTTCGATAAGAACCCAAATCAGGGGTATTGCAACGCGGTTGTTTCGCCAAAAATGGCCAAAGTTCGCAAGGCGTTTTCCGAATTCGTCAAATAGCCAGCGATTGGCAGAGTTCTCCCCAGACCGGATGATCTGGCGGGTTCTCCACAGATGCCTTGCCTTTTCCAATAGCGAAATTCAATTTAGTCAGACTCGATTCATCACCTTTGGCAATCCGCCGAATGGTGTTTCGAGAAAGGCATCAAATGTCGGAACTAATTTCAGTGGCGGGCTTGGTAGCGACCACGCCGCGCCATTTAGTAACTCAGGATGGGCTACCGATTACATCCTTCCGTTTGGCATCTTCGCAGCGTCGATTTGATCGAAGCCAAAATAAGTGGATTGACGGTGACACCAACTGGTACACAGTCACTGGATTTCGCCAATTGGCCATTAACGCGGCCGGTTCGATTTCGAAAGGTGACCGCATTGTGGTGAACGGAAAAATTCGTGTCCGCGACTGGGATAACGGTGAACGCACCGGCACCTCGGTTGAAATTGAAGCGGATTCAATTGGACATGACCTCGCGTGGGGTAGCGCAGTTTTCACTAGAACCGTTCTAGTTCGAGAAACCAGCGACCACGAGGTTTCAAACGAAGCGGATAACTCCGCCGGAGAGTTCCTGGCGGACGCAGACTTGGTTGGAGCTAAGAAGAAGTAGCCGATCGCATTAGCCGCCGGGTCAGGGGCGCCCCCTCAAACCTGACCCGGCCCTTGCGGGCTAAACTTGAGGTAAACCTACCGAAAGTGACCGATTTTTCATGGCTGAATTCATCTACCAGATGATCAAAGCGCGTAAGGCGCATGGCGAGAAGGTAATTCTCGATGACGTGACCCTGGCTTTCTACCCAGGAGCCAAGATTGGTGTTGTTGGTCCTAACGGCGCGGGTAAGTCGACCGTTCTAAAAATTATGGCTGGAATGGATACGCCCAGCAACGGTGAGGCGCGCCTGAGTCCAGAGCACACCGTCGGTATTCTTCTGCAGGAACCACCGCTCGATGAGTCCCTGACGGTTTTGGGCAATGTTGAGCTCGCCGTAAAAGAGACCAAGGGAATGCTGGATCGGTTCAACCAGATTTCGGCTGAAATGGCCGAACCGGATGCCGACTTCGACAAACTACTTGAGGAAATGGGCGTTCTTCAGGAGCGCATTGACCACCTGGATGCGTGGGATCTAGATTCTCAACTTGAGCAAGCCATGGATGCACTGCGTTGTCCTCCTGGTGACACTCTGGTCACGAATCTCTCTGGTGGAGAGCGTCGCCGAGTGGCACTTTGCAAGCTTCTATTGGAAAAGCCAGACCTTTTGTTGCTGGATGAGCCAACTAACCACCTTGATGCCGAGTCGGTTCTATGGCTCGAGCAACACCTGGCAAAATACCCTGGTGCCGTCCTTGCGGTGACACACGATCGCTACTTCCTAGACAATGTGGCTGAGTGGATTCTTGAGCTTGACCGCGGTCGCGCTTACCCATACGAGGGAAACTACTCGACCTATCTTGAGAAGAAGCGCGAGCGCCTTGAGGTGCAGGGCAAGAAGGACGCAAAACTCGCCAAGCGGTTGAGTGAAGAGCTTGATTGGGTTCGATCAAGCCCTAAAGCTCGTCAGACTAAGTCGAAGGCTCGTTTGGCAAAGTATGAAGAGATGGCTGCCGAGGCGGACCGCACTAGAAAGCTTGATTTTGAAGAAATTCAAATCCCAATGGGTCCTCGCTTGGGCGATATCGTCATTGAAGCGAAAAACTTGCAGAAGGGGTTCGATGGCCGCTCACTTATTAATGGCTTGAGCTTTAGCCTGCCGCGCAATGGAATCGTTGGTGTGATTGGGCCGAATGGTGTTGGTAAGTCGACACTTTTCAAAACCATCGTCGGTCTTGAAAAACTCGACGGTGGCGACCTCAAAATTGGTGAAACAGTAAAGATTTCCTACGTCGATCAGTCTCGCGGTGGAATCGATCCGAGCAAGAGCCTCTGGGAAGTTGTTTCGGGCGGGCTGGACTTCATCCAGGTCGGCAACCAGGAGATGCCTTCGCGCGCCTACGTTGCTGCGTTCGGATTCAAGGGGCCAGATCAGCAGAAGGCGGCTGGCGTCCTATCTGGTGGAGAGCGAAACCGACTCAACCTAGCTTTGACTCTAAAAGAGGGTGGAAACCTTCTACTTCTCGATGAGCCTACAAACGATCTAGACGTCGAAACGCTTGGCAGTCTTGAGAATGCTCTGCTTGAGTTCCCAGGTTGTGCGGTGGTCATCACACACGACCGGTGGTTCCTTGACCGCGTAGCTTCACACATTTTGGCCTACGAAGGCACCGACGAAAACCCAGACCAGTGGTATTGGTTCGAAGGTAACTTCGAGGCATACGAAGAGAATAAGATTGCCCGACTTGGGCCGGATGCCGCCAAGCCGCATCGCTCGACCTACCGCCGTTTGACACGCGATTAATTTCAGTAAATGAATAACACTTTCACGCTGGCGGATGCCGAAACAGTCAATGATTTGAAGGCATTTCTTCAGCGCGCAAAACGCCTAGATCCCGAGGGCCTGGTGAGATTGCGGGCATTTGGGCCAGTTCTGGCCGCTTATGTTGCCCCGATTTTTTCGGGCAGCCTTATGGATTCCGGTCCAACGATTTTGGGTCTGCGTACCTGTGAACTTCAGGAACCGGCAGAAGTAGATGGCGTTGTTCCAATCGCGGCCGTTTTGGATCGCCTAGCCAAAATCATCAACGAAGACTACATCGACCTAAACGTGCCGATGCCGGTCTCGCAGCGAGCAGTTTGGGCTGGCATTTCGCCACCACGCCAAGGGTGGGCGCGATTCGGTTCAATCAATGAGGCCCGACTAACCCAAATAGCCCGCGATGGAATTGCTGAGGTTGCAGGGAGTTTGCCTGAGTCTGTCGGCGGTCCAATCGCCGCCCGGATTCGAGGTGAAATTTGGGGACGTGGAATTGATCTAGAAACCAAAGTGCCAACTGGTGCCGCTTTCGTGGCAGCCGGGCTTGGGTTCCTGACTGAAAATGAAGAGGTCGGGTTATTTGAAGCCGAGGGTTGGGTTCGCCTTAGCAGCGAACACGGCCATGTTTTAGCCAAAGCTTCGACCAAGTTCTAAGTTTTCTAATCTTCGTAGGTATTTAGCATCGAGGTTGCTGCACGCTCGAGGTATGCCCACAGTTCAGTTTCCTGAAGCGGTGGGAGTGCAAGCGAATCCACCGCGGCTCGCATGTGCTTCAGCCATCGATCGCGGGCATCTGGGTTTATTTTGTAAGAGGAGTGGCGCATTCGCAGCCGAGGATGACCGCGCTGCTCTTGATAGGTAGTGGGACCACCCCAGTACTGCTCTAAAAAGAGCTGCAATCTTTCTGTCGCCGGACCGAGATCACCTTCGGGATACATCGGGCGCAGAACCTCATCGGTTGCGATTCCTTCGTAAAATTTTGAAGCGAGCTTTTGAAACACCGCTTTACCGCCGACGATTTCATAGAAATTACCGCCTACTGGGTTACCGTCTAGACCTCGAAGCCGAAGTGGTTCAACTTTGCCGATCTCTTCAAAACCGTTTGCCATTAATTGACCGTCTTGCCAGAAACTTCGATGTGAATCGGTGCGGTAGTGCTCGCCATGATAATTTTTGCCTTGTCCAAAGCTGCTTTTACGCGGGCTCGAAGCTCCCGAGCCACGTCATCCGCGTCTGACGGCCCAACCTGCTGAACCAAACGAAGCACGACTTGTTCGCCAGTCAAAACCTCGATGCCCCAAATCTCTGGCTCGGAAACGAGTGGTTTTGAAAAATTCTTGTCCTGAAATAGGCCCTGCGCCGCACTCAAAATGACATCACGTGCCTTGTCGAGCGGTGAGTTGTAAGCCAGTGGGATGTCTAGAACCACTCTTGACCAGCCCTGTGATTGGTTCCCAACGCGAATAACTTCACCATTTCGGACGTACCAAAGCACCCCTGCAACATCTCTAACCTGGGTCACTCGAAGCCCAACCGATTCAACGATTCCAGTTGCCTGGCCCAGGTCCACGCTGTCGCCAACGCCGTACTGATCCTCAAAAACTATGAATAGGCCGCTGATTAGGTCACGAACCAGGCTTTGAGCACCAAAACCAACCGCTGCACCTAAAATTCCAGCACCGGCAACCAGGGCACCAACTGCAACTCCCAATTCGCTAAGAATGGAAGAAATAGCTACTAAAACTACGGTCCAGGTAATGAAGTTGCTTAGTACGGAGCCAAGAGTGCGTGCTCGTTGAACCACTCTGGCATTAGCAATTAGGCCGGCTGCCTGAGCGGCTTTGCCATTCATCCCGGTCACAACGCTCTTTATGACGCGATGTACCGAAAGTTGCAACAAAGCCCGGATTACGACTGCGGAAATAATTATCAAAACGATTTGGATTGGAGTGTGCCATACAGCCCAAACTGAACCCCACCAGGTTAGAAAGTCAGTCATCTAATTTCCTTTATACACTTTTGGCTTGGCACTTGAGTGCGCGTTCTAGGTTGTCGAGATTTTCAACCAGGATGCGGTGCAGGGCTGGGATTTTGGTGAACTTTGCCTCAGCCACTGCTTTACGGCTTGCCAATAGGGTCGCCTCATCTGCCAGCTGAATCGGATAGAGATTCACCAACAGGTATTCCGCAATCTTGAAGGTGTGAGATTCCCAAATTTGGAGTGCATTTGCAAAATACTTTTCGAGTGACGGGGTTAGCAAGCCCAAGTCGATAACCCGATTGAATGCGAGGCTCGCCGCCTGAACGTGTGCGTTGGAAAGCGAATTGCCTTCGGTCAGGAGCTTCCAGACTTCGGCCTTGTTCGCGGCGGTTGGAATTGCCGCTCGAGCACCTGCCGCGGCCTTCTCTCCATTAGCAGTTTTATCAACAGCTACTAAGGCATCAATCTCGTCATTACCGGCTCGGCCTCCAACCACTAGTGCAGTTAGGAGCTCCCAGCGAAGGTCGGCATCGATGTCGAGTCCCACGAGCTTTTCGGTGCCATATAGAATCCCTTGCGCATCATCCAGCTGACCTTCAGTTCGAGCGAATAGGGCAAAAAACTTGAGGAACTGCAATTGTGCATCGCTGCCATGTGCGGCCCGGCGCGCAAGATCAAGCAGCGAGTCTCCAATACGAGCCAATTGCGTTTGGCGGCTCTTGGAGGAAACGTAGAGATTTGCTGTGGTGACCAATTGACGCAGCAAGGTCATCATGGTCGTCGATTCCGTCTCGAATTCGATGTGCTTGAGAACCATGTCAATGAAGTCGATTGGGTTGGCCTCGCCATCACGAGAGGCATCAAGGGCCGCGCCCCACACCTGTGCCCGGGCGAGCGGGTCTTCGATGTCTGCCAAATGTGACAACGCGGTTTGCCAAGAATTTCCATCCAAGCGGATTTTCGCGTAGGCAAGGTCGTCATCGTTGAGCAGGATCAATGCGGGACGCTTGAGTCCGTGTAGCTCGTTGACCTCGGTTCTTTCGCCATCGATGTCGAGTTCGATTCGTTTGGTGCGGACCAGCTTCTTTTCGACGAAATCAAAGAACCCGATTGCCATGCGGTGTGGTCGGATAGTGGGCTGCGACTGAATTGCGGTCTGAATTACGGCGAACTCTTCGATCGTTTCTTCTTCGCTAACACGAATTTCGGGCCTCAATGTGTTTACACCGGCCGTTTCAAGCCAAAGTTTCGACCAGTGGGTTAGGTCTCTGCCAGAGGTTTTTTCAAGCTCGGTTAGCAGATCACTCAGTTGAGTGTTCTTAAATTCGTGCTTCTTAAAATATGCTGCAACACCAGCCAGAAACTTCTCTTGGCCAACCCAAGCCACCAACTGCTTGAGCACAGCGGCGCCCTTCGCGTAAGTAATACCGTCGAAGTTAACTTGAACGTCTTCGAGGTCATTGATTTCGGCGACTATTGGGTGAGTGGAAGGCATTTGGTCCTGGCGGAACGCCCAGGCTTTCTCAAGAGAAGCGAAGGTTGTCCAAGTGTTTTTCCATTCGGTTGCCTCGGCAACTGCGAGATGTGAGGCGTATTCGGCAAATGATTCGTTCAACCAAAGGTCATTCCACCATTTCATGGTGACTAGGTCACCGAACCACATGTGAGCGAGTTCGTGAAGGATCGTGATTACTCTGCGCTCGCGCACAGCATCGGTTACCTTTGAGCGAAAAACATAGGTTTCCGTGAAAGTCACTGCACCGGCATTTTCCATTGCACCGGCATTAAATTCTGGAACAAATAACTGGTCGTATTTGTCAAACGGGTATGGGTAGTCAAAAGCTTTTTCGAAGAATTCGAATCCCGCTTTTGTTTTCTCGAAAATGTAATCAGAATCTAGGAACTCAGTCATAGAAGCTCGTGCGAACACGCCAAGGGGAATCTTTCGACCATCGCTGCTGGTCAACTCGTCGCGAACCTCAGTGTATGGACCAGCAATCAGTGCAGTTATGTAGCTGGAGATGACCGGGGTAGGTTCAAAATCCCAAATAGCAGAACCATTGCCCTGAGGCGCCGGCATCGGCGAGGCCTGGTTGGAAACGACTTTCCAATCTTCGGGTGCAGTAACTGTGAATTTAAATGTCGCCTTCAACGAAGGCTGTTCGAACACAGCGAAAACTCGGCGAGAGTCCGGCACCTCGAATTGGGTATAAAGGTAAACTTCGTTATCGACCGGGTCGACGAATCGATGTAATCCTTCGCCGGTGTTCATGTATCGCGCGTCCGCAACGATGCAAAGTTCATTTTCGGCTTGCAAATTTGGGAGCTGAATTCTGGTGCCGTCTGAAACTTCGTTTACGTCAAGTGAAACGCCGTTTAGCTCAACTGAGTAAACCTTCTCGGTAATGGCATCGATGAAAGTTGAAGCACCTATCTCAGTTGCTTGAAATTTGACGCAAGTCTCGCTGCGGAAGGTTTCTGGGCCGGTGGTCAAGTCCAGTTTAATTTCGTAACTTCGAACCGCAATTAAATTGGCGCGCTCTTCGGCTTCGATTCGGGTTAGATTTTCTCCAGGCAAAGCTTGACTCCAATGGCTTGATTTCATCTATTAGCCTAATAGCGAGGAAGGGATCGGCGAATGCGTCTAAAACCAACACCCATGACAGAAGCGTCAGTTATTTTTTCGATCACCTGGCTGCTTACTTTTTTAGCTTTCACTGTTTTCTCATTCGACCTTAATGAGGGTTTGAAGGCATCTTCAGTTTCAATTCTTTTTTTGATTTTGTCCTATGTACTTTGGGCGATTACAGGCTGGTGGTGGAAGAAAAAGTCACCTCAGTTACGTTTCTTCATGAATGTCACAGTGAGTTCATTGGTGTCCGTCGGTGCGCTTCTGCTAATGAATCGCGCAATTGAAGTGTCAACCTTGGCACCCGCGGTCAAGGGGACAGCCAGCGGTTATTTCATTGCTGTAGCAATCGTTTTTTTCATTAGTTCAACTATCGCGGCCGCCCTAACCCAGTTTCTTATCGTTCGCCCTAAAAAAGATAAAATCTAGGAATGCGCATTCACATTGCAACAGATCACGCCGGCCTCGATCTAAGCCACTTTTTGATTAATCAGCTCACCAATTTGGGACACGAGGTTTTCGATCACGGTCCGACTTCATACGACCCATTGGATGACTACCCAAGCTTTTGCATCAATGCCGGTCTTGCTGTGATTGCAGACCAGCAGGCGGGTGTCGAGGCTCTTGGAATTGTGCTTGGTGGTTCAGGAAACGGTGAGCAGATTGCCGCTAACAAAGTTAAGGGAATTCGAGCTGCTTTGGCCTGGAATGAGTCAACTGCAAAACTTGCCCGCGAGCACAACGATGCAAACGTTATCGCCATAGGTGCCCGTCAGCACACTCAAGATGAAGTGCTTCACCTAATTCGATTGTTTATTGAAGAGCCATTTAGCCACGATGAAAGGCATGTTCGCCGCATCTCTAAAATTGCCACCTATGAGCAGACTGGGGACATCCTCTAGATCATGCCCGAAGGACATACGGTTCATCGCACGGCAAATCAATTCAATGATTTATTTGCGGGCCGCCCTCTTCAGGTTGAATCTCCCCAGGGGCGTTTTACCGCAAGTGCAAAATTAGTTAGTGGTCGCGTTCTTAGCAAAGCCTCTGCAATCGGCAAGCAAATGTTCCTCACTTTCGACAACGAACTAACTATTCGGATTCACCTTGGCATCTATGGAAAATGGAGTTACCAAAACCTTTCCAACGATGTGATGCCTGACCCAATCGGTCAGGTTCGCGCGAGATTTACTAACCAGGCCACGCTTGCTGACCTTAGAGGGCCAACTGTTTGCGAGGTAATCAGTGCAGAAGAGGTTTTGACGGTAGAGCGAAGACTCGGGCCTGATCCTCTAAATCCGAATCCTGGGGGCCGCGAATCGGATCGCTTCATATCAGCCGTTCAAAATTCAAAAAAGGCAATTGGCCTTCAATTGATGAACCAGGATGTGATTTCCGGCATCGGAAATGTTTACCGCGCGGAAATTCTATTTCGGGCCGGCATCAACCCACACACGCCAGGTAATCTCCTTTCCAGAGAACAGCTGAAGTCAATCTGGGACGATTCTGTAGATTTACTAAATATTGGCGTCCTAACCGGTTTCATGATCACCAGAGATGAATTGAAAGCCAAAGATCCCGGAAAATCGGAAAGAAATTTCATCTACAAGCGGGAGGGTTTGCCGTGTCGAATTTGCCAAACAAATGTCTCAATCGAGGTAATGGCAGGACGAAAACTTTACTGGTGCGCGGGTTGCCAAAAATGAAAAAAACCCAGTAAATTACTGGGTTTTTTTCTGGAGCGGATGACGGGAATCGAACCCGCATCATCAGTTTGGAAGACTGAGGCTTTACCACTAAGCTACATCCGCAATTGCGCAAGATTTTTTTCAAAATCGAAGCAACGTGTCTATTCTATGGGATAGACTCAACGAGGTTGTTCTGGTTTACCAGAAAATCAACCGGGGTGTAGCGTAGTGGCTAGCGCGCCTGCTTTGGGAGCAGGATATCGCAGGTTCGAGTCCTGTCACCCCGACCATGCATTAGTGTCTGGTCCGGCGAATTTTGAAAACAAGGTTTACAAATGATGCCGGCCAGATCTATGTGTAATGGCCTAACTGGCAAATAATCCGGCTCGTTCCTAATTTAGGTGCGGGCCCTTCTTTTCAGGAGAAATAACCTTGAAGACCGTTGTCGAACAACTAACTCCGACCCGCGTAAAGCTGACCATCGAGGTAACTCCAGCTGAGTTCAAGCCAAGCCTTGACCACGCCTACGAGCACATCGCCGAGGGTGTCAACATCCCAGGCTTCCGAAAAGGCAAGGTTCCAGCAGCAATTCTCGACCAGCGTGTTGGTCGTCCAGCGATTTTGGCGCACGCCATCAATGACGGTCTAGACACCATCTACCGCCAGGCGATCGAAGAGAACAAGGTTCGCCCATTGGGCCAGCCTGCAGCCGACATCAAGCAATCTCCTGACGAAAACACCTTTGAAGGCAACCTCATCGTTGAAATTGAAGTTGAGGCACGACCTGAACTAAAGCTTCCTGAGTACAAGGGCCTAAAGGTTAAGGTCGATGAGATCAAGGTTGCAGGCAAAGATGTAGAGGCAGAGCTTGATGCCCTTCGTGCGCGCTTCGGCACGTTGAAGACTGTTGATCGCCCTGCTAAGAAGGGTGATTTCACCACTATCGACTTGAAGGCTGAAATCGATGGCAAGGTCATTGATTCTGCTGAGAACATCTCCTATGAGATTGGTGCTGGCAACTTGCTTGATGGCATCGATGAAGCTCTAGACACCCTAACCGCTGGCGAAGCAACCACTTTCAAGTCAAAGCTTGTTGGTGGCGAGAAGGCTGGCCAGGAGGCCGAGGTTTCGGTCACCCTTACTGCGGTAAAGGAACGCGAACTTCCTAAGCTAGACGACGCCTTTGCCCAATTGGCATCGGAATTTGACACTTTGGCTGAACTAAAGGCTGAAATCGAGAAGCAGATTGCTTCAGCCAAGACTTTTGATCAGGGTATCCAGGCTCGCGAATTGTTGACCGACCAGCTCATCGACTTGGTTAAGGTTCCAATTTCGGCAGAACTTGTTGAGGCAGACGTAAACCGTCACCTCGAGGGAGAGGGACGTCTTGAGGATGCGGTTCACCGCGCTGAAGTAACCGAGCAGAGCAACAAATCTTTCCAGGTGCAGATGTTGCTTGATGCAATTGCTGAAAAGGAAGAGATTCAGGTTGGCGAGCAGGAGCTCATCCAGTATTTGGTTCAGAGCGCCTCACAGTATGGAATGCAGCCAAATGATTTCATCAAGACCATCAGCGAAAACGGCCAGGTGCCAGCATTTGTTGGCGAAGTAGCTCGCCGCAAGGCCCTGACAATTGTTCTTGAGGCTGCAGTTGTAACTGACTCAAAGGGTAAGACTGTAGACCTTTCTGCATTCAACTCAACCGAGGTAGAGGCTGTAGACGAGCACGCAGGACACAACCACTAAGACGATTCATAATTCTGACGTTTCGGACGTCTTGGTAATGGCTCAGACTTCGTCTGGGCCATTACCTTTTTAAATTGAGCCAGTCATTCGCGAATCTGCTTTAGCCACTGGCGAACACAACACCAAAATCAGGCCCCAGCCAGTTATCTTTGACAAGCAACCTCAAGATCTAGGAGTTTTCGATGGCCGATCAGGCAAAGGCACCAAGCAGCACATTTGACCGCTTGCTTAAAGACCGAATTATTTGGCTGGGAACCGAAGTTCGCGATGACATGGCGAATGAGATTTGTGCCAAAATCCTGCTATTGGCAGCCGAGGACTCGACTAAGGACATCTTCCTTTACATCAACTCGCCGGGCGGCTCCATCACCGCTGGTATGGCAATCTACGACACCATGCAATACGTCCCAAATGACATTGTGACTGTTGGCATTGGTATGTGTGCTTCCATGGGGCAATTCCTGCTTTCGTCTGGAACCAAGGGCAAGCGTTACGCAACGCCAAACACCCGCGTCCTCCTTCACCAGCCACACGGTGGTTTTGGTGGAACCGCATCTGACATCCAGACTCAAGCCCAACTTATTGTCTCGATGAAGCGCCAGCTTGCAGCAATCACAGCTGAGCAAACCGGAAAAACCGTTGAGCAGGTTATGGCCGATGGTGACCGAGACCGCTGGTTTAGCGCCGATGAAGCTCTAGAGTACGGATTTATTGACCACATTCAGAAGTACGCCGCAAGCGCAACCGGCGTTGGCAAGAACTAGGGCCAGGGAGAAAACCATGACTAACCCAAACGTATTCACCAGCCCAGAGGCTCGCTACATCCTGCCAACCTTTGAAGAGCGCACGTCCTATGGATTCAAACGACAGGACCCATACAACAAGCTTTTCGAAGACCGAATTGTTTTCCTCGGTGTGCAGGTTGATGATGCTTCGGCTGACGACATCATGGCGCAATTATTGGTGCTTGAGTCTCAGGATCCCGACCGCGACATCACCATGTACATCAACTCGCCAGGTGGTTCTTTCACCGCCATGACTGCGATTTACGACACCATGCAGTACATTCGCCCGCAGATTCAGACAGTCTGCCTCGGCCAAGCCGCGTCGGCTGCTGCAGTTCTACTAGCTGCCGGGGCACCCGGAAAGCGTTTGGCGTTGCCGAACGCACGCGTATTGATTCACCAGCCTTCCACTGGTGACTCAGGTAGAGGTCAAGCCTCAGACATCGAGATTCAGGCCAAGGAAATTATGCGCCTGCGTGAATGGCTTGAGACTACGTTGTCAAAGCACACCAAGCGCACCGTCGAAGAAGTAAACAAGGACATCGATCGCGACAACATTTTGACCGCGCCAGAGGCCTTGGAGTATGGTCTGATCGACCAGGTGCTCACCTCACGCAAGAACGCATAAATTCTTTTAGGTATTGATAGATAAAGCGGATGGGCGAGGCTCATCCGCTTTGTCATTGACGGGCGATAAAGTTCTCTTATGACAAAGCTCAGCGAATCTGGCGACATGCTTAAGTGTTCTTTCTGTGGAAAGAGCCAAAAGCAAGTTCGCAAGTTAATTGCTGGCCCCGGAGTTTACATTTGTGATGAATGTATTGAACTTTGCAATGAAATCATTGAGGAAGAACTCGGCGGGGTAGCGGCTGAGTCTGTAGAAGACATCGATTTACCTAAACCTCGAGAAATCAAGGGATTCCTCGACGAGTACGTCATCGGTCAGGATCAGGCCAAGAAGGCTTTGGCCGTTGCGGTTTACAACCATTACAAACGGCTTCGCTCACGAGGCACCCTAACCACTGCCGGTAAAGATCACGACGCAATTGAGATTGCCAAGTCAAATATTTTGATGATTGGCCCTACCGGCTGCGGTAAAACTTACCTTGCTCAAACTCTCGCAAAACGCCTCAACGTGCCTTTTGCTGTTGCCGATGCCACGGCGCTAACCGAGGCCGGCTATGTGGGCGAGGACGTCGAAAACATCCTCCTGAAGTTGCTTCAGGCCGCTGACTTCGATGTCAAACGTGCCGAGTCTGGAATCATCTACATCGATGAAATCGACAAGATCTCGCGTAAGGCTGAGAACCCATCAATCACCAGAGATGTCTCAGGCGAGGGCGTTCAGCAGGCCCTCCTAAAAATACTTGAAGGCACAGTCGCCTCCGTTCCACCACAAGGCGGCCGCAAGCACCCGCAGCAGGAGTTCATTCAGCTAGACACAACGAATGTTTTGTTCATCGTTGCTGGCGCTTTTGCGGGGCTTGAAGAAATCATTTCAGCTCGAGCTGGTAAAAAGGGCATCGGCTTCGGTGCCCCAATTGCCGGTAAACACGACAACATCGAGATTTTCACTGAAGTACAGCCAGAGGACCTACGAAAATTTGGCCTTATTCCTGAGTTCATTGGCCGACTTCCAGTTATCGCTACAGTTACTCCTCTTGACCAAGCCGCGCTGATGGAGATTTTGACAAAACCCCGAAACGCTCTGGTCAAGCAGTATCAGCGAATGTTTGAACTGGATGGATTTGAACTTGAATTTGACCGAGAATCGCTTGAGGCAATTGCAGATCTGGCTGTTGCTCGCGAAACTGGCGCGCGTGGCCTAAGAGCCATCATGGAGGAAATTCTCGGCCCAATCATGTTTGAAATTCCTGGTTCGGATGCTCAAGGTGCCGTTCAAATCACCAAGGCTGTTGTGCTTGGTGAGGCACAACCCGAAATAGTTCCATTCAAGAGCTTGCGCCAAGAGAAATCAGCCTAGTAATTGGGTCGCTTAGCAGACCATAAAGCCCCGCTGCTTGCGGGTGCGGTGGCATCGATTACAGGAACTGCCGCTAGTGCAGGCATTGTTTTGGCCGCCCTAAGTTCGCTAGGGGCCACTAAGGGTCAGACGGCTTCGGCCATCTTTGTTCTTTTAGTCATGTACGGCTTACTGTCCATCGTGCTCAGCTGGCGATACAAAATGCCGATATCTATTGTCTGGAGCACTCCAGGAGCCGCACTGTTGATTTCATCGGGAAGCCTAGGGATTTCCTTCCCCTCGGTGGCGGGCGCCTTCATCATTAGCGGGTTTCTGCTGTTACTGACTGGTCTCTGGCCGGCCCTAGGCAGGCTCGTGATGGCAATTCCGAAACCAATTGCATCGGCCATGCTTGCTGGAGTTATTTTCAACTTTTGCATTGCTCCATTTAAGTCAGCTGCTGACTTTCCATGGATTGTAATTCCTGCAATCGTCGTTTGGTTTGTTCTCTATCGCTTCGCGACCATTTGGGCAACCCCAGCAGCTATGGTGATCATCTTTACCTTGACGGCACTTGATCGGGCTATTCAGGTTAATCCAGCGGAGATTTTTCCTTCTATTCAACTAGTGACGCCAACCTTTGATTTAGCCGCTGTTTTTTCGATCGCAATTCCCCTCTATCTGGTGACAATGGCAAGTCAAAACATTCCTGGCCTGGCGATTATGAAGACTTTCGGTTATGAAGTTCCATTTAGGTCAGTAATGACGGCCACCGGAACAGCGTCGATCTTGGCTGGATTCTTTGGTGGATTCTCACTCAATCTAGCCGCGATCACAGCTGCCCTAAACGCTAACGAACACGCGCATCCGGATCCAAAGCGCCGCTGGCTCGCATCCGTTTATGGCGGTTATGTTTATCTACTAATTGCGCTTCTTGCCGGAGTGACAGTCGCCTTTGTTTTGCAGGCTCCGAGAGAGTTGGTTTTGGCTGCTGCCGGCATCGCCTTGCTGGGCACAATCATCTCTGCCCTCAGTTCTGCGGTAGAAGTGGCGGAACTTCGGCTCCCCGCAATGGTTACCTTTTTGGTGACAGCATCGGGATTGTCTGCTTTTGGAGTGGGTTCGGCGTTCTGGGCTCTAGTAGCCGGCCTGCTGGTCTGGGCTCTCCTGAGTGCCAAGACGACCAAGGCACCTTCTAAGTAGCAGAACTAGTTCAGTCCGCGTCGTTTCAGGAGCGGTTCAATGGCTGGGGTGCGACCAATGAACTCTCTAAACATTTCCATCGAATCGGTAGCTCCACCTCTAGACAGTAGCGAATCTCGGAAGTGCTGACCATTTTCTCTACTTAGGCCACCATTTGCCTTAAACCACTCGACTGTGTCCGCATCAAGAACTTCGGACCAAATGTATCCGTAATAGCCAGCCGAATAGCCACCATCGAAGATGTGGGAGAAATAGGTGCTTAGGTACCTTGACGGGACCTGATAGTAATCCAGCCCATAGGCGGCGATAGCACCGGCCTCAAAGGCGGCAACATCATCGATGCGCTGTTCTGGGCTGAGCGAATGCCAGGCCAGGTCAAGAACAGTGGCGGCCAAGTAGCTTGTGGTTTCAAAGCCCTGATTGAAAGTCTCGGATTTCTTCAGACTCTCGATCCAATCAGTTGGCAGTGACTCGCCTGTGATGTAATGCTTGGCATAGTTGGCAAGGACCTCGGGCCACAGCATCCACATCTCATTTACCTGAGATGGAAATTCAACGAAATCTCTCTCAACGCTTGTGCCGCTGAACCTTGGATAACGCACATTAGAAAAAAGACCGTGCAATGCATGCCCAAATTCGTGAAACAGCGTTTCGGTTTCATCAAAAGTCAAAAGTGCGGGGGTGCCAGTTGCCGGTTTTGGAATGTTCAAATTATTGAAAACCACGGGCAATTGGTGGAGAAGATGGTTTTGATCTACAAATGAAGACATCCATGCGCCACCACGCTTCGAAGGCCGCGCAAAAAAGTCTCCGATGTAGAGCCCCAGAGCTGATCCGTCTTCGTTATGCACTTCCCAGATGCGGGCATCCTCGTGATAGGCCACGAGGTCAGGGCGCGGCGTGAAAGTGATTCCAAATAGTTGAGAAGCTGACCAAAAAACACCGTTTTGAAGCACTGTCTCAAGTTCGAAATAAGGCTTGAACTTGGAGGTGTCCAGATTGAATTCTGCTATTCGTACCTGTTCAGAATAGAAATCCCAGTCCCAGCTCTCCAGGCTGAATTTTGAACCGGAGGCGTCGATCATCCGCTGGAGTCGTTCGCCTTCTGCACGCGCGTTTGAAACGGCTGCAGGCGCAATTTTTCTAAGCATGTCGTGCACACGGTCTGGTGAACCGGCAGTCTGTTCGGCTAAAACATACTCGGCATGACTCGAAAAGCCCAGCAATTGGGCTCTCATTGATCTCAGATGAACAATCTCAAGCAATAGAGCCCGGTTGTCGTTATCGTTTGCGCGGGCCGACTTACTTTGAGAAGCGGTCATGATTCTTTGCCGCAAAGCACGATTCTTTAGCGAGCCTAGCGCCGGGTTACCGGTGTAGTTCACCATTGAAATCAGCCACTTACCTGAGTTGCCTGATGCCTGGGCGGCAGCACCAGCTGCCTCGATTTCCGATTCAGACATTCCATCGAGTTCAGCCAAGTCCTCGACTAAGACGGCAAGTTCATTAGTGTCAGCAAGTAGATTTTGGCTGAACTTTGTTCCTAACCTCGATAGCTGCTCATTCAAAACCTTCAGTTCTTCACGCTCGTGAATTCCGAGTTGAGCGCCAGCGTGTATGAAATCGCGAAAGTAGCGCTCTATTAGTCGAAGCGATTCAGGATCGAGGCCTAGATTATGCCTTTCATCGTGAATGTGGCGAATGCGCTCGAATAATTCAGCATTCAGTGAAATTGCGTCGCCGTGAGCAGCTAATTTTGGGGCAATCTCTGCCTCAATTTCATCTATGACGTCGTTTGTGTCAGCACTCGATTTGTTGAAGAAGACGGCGAGCATGCGGTTCAAATACTGCCCCGATTTTTCCAGGGCAAGGATGGTGTTCTCAAATGTTGGCGACCCTGATTCAAGAATCGCGTCAACCTCGGCAAGTTGAGCCTTGCAGCCATCAAGGAATGCCGGGAGATAGTCCTTATCGCTAATCAGCTCAAACGGTGGAAGTTCATATGGCAAGTCTGAGCGCCGCGCGAAAGGGTTCATTAGGCTTCTTCGACTGCTTTCAAAATAACCTCGACCATTGCGACTTCCTCGCCCTCGGCATAACCGAGAGTCTCGATTCGACCAACTGCCTTTAGGTCGGACTCAAGTAGCCGCAAACTTGTCAATACCGCCGCAGGTGCTTCTAGAATTGCCGATTCAACGGCTGCCTTCATGGAAACCTTGGCATCTGATTTTGCCTTGCGAACGCCAACCAGCGCTGCCGATGCTAGACCTAGAAGAGGAGAGTTCGAACCGTCGAGACCTTCAGTCAACTCTTCTGCATTTGGCCAAGCAGCCCGGTGAATTGAGCCGGTTTCGGTTTGCCACCAACTCCAAACCTCATCGGTCGCAAACGGCAAGAACGGTGCAAAGAGACGCAACATTGCGTGAAGTGACCGACGCAAGGTGATTGCAGCGGAAGCCTGCTGTGCAGCTGAAACCTCACCATTGGCGTTGTAAGCGCGATCTTTGACCAGCTCTAGATAGTCATCGGTGAATTTCCAAAAGAAGTGCTCGGTCAGTTCGAGGGCCTTGGTGTGGTCGTAACTTTCGAAAGCAGAAGTTGCACCGCGAACAACCTCGGCAAGGCCAAATAGCAACGCCTGGTCAATCGGCTCTGAAACCTGGGTGTGCCCAGCTGGGACCTCAAAAGAGAGCGAGAATTTTGCAGCGTTCAAAAGCTTGACGGCAAGTCGACGACCAACCTTCATCTGACCTTCGTCGAAGGCAGCATCGGTGCCAAGGCGGGCCGAGGCAGCCCAGTAACGGACAGCGTCTGCGCCGTGATTATCGATAGGTTCGGCCGGCACAACGACGTTGCCCTTTGATTTGGACATCTTCTTGCGGTCAGGGTCAAGAATCCATCCAGAAATGGCGGCATTCGACCAAGGGAGTTGGCCAAATTCCTGTTCCGATCGCAGAACCGTCGAGAACAACCACGTACGAATGATGTCTTGACCCTGCGGGCGAAGGTCATAAGGGAAAACCAATGCGAATTTCTCAGGGTCTTCAATCCAGCCTCCGGCCAACTGCGGTGTCAGCGATGACGTTGCCCAGGTGTCCATGATGTCCATCTCACCGATGAACCCGCCTGGCAGGCCACGCTGAGCTTCGATGAAGCCCTCAGGCACATCGGTGGAAGGATCAATCGGTAGCAATTCTGATCTTGGCACCAATGGCTTTTCATAGTTTGCTTCACCATTTGCATCGAGTTCATACCAGACGGGAATTGGCACACCAAAGAATCGTTGGCGTGAAATCAACCAGTCTCCGGTTAGACCGTTTACCCAGTTTTCGTACCGAACCCGCATAAAGTCTGGATTGAAATTTAGCTGCTTGCCGAGCTCGATTAGGCGCTCTCTGATTGCCCCATCGCGTCCACCATTGCGGATGTACCACTGGCGAGTTGACACAATTTCAAGGGGCTTATCGCCTTTTTCAAAGAACTTGACATCGTGGCTGATTGGGCGAGGGTCGCCAATCATGTCACCTGATTCTTGAAGCAATTCAACGATTCGCTGCTTGGCTGAGAAGACTGTCTTGCCAACAAGTTCGGCGAACACTGCCTTGCCCGTTTCCGAGGTGATCGCCGTAGGCATTTCATCGATGATGCGCCCGTCCCAGCCGATGATCGCGCGGTTTGGTAGGTCAAGTTCGCGCCACCAGATAACGTCTGTCACGTCTCCGAAGGTACAAATCATCGCAATTCCAGAACCCTTGTCGATCTGCGCCAGGCGATGAGCGACCACGGGAACTTCAACATCAAATAAGGGAGTGCGAACAGTCTTCCCAAAGAGGCCCTGATAGCGGGCGTCGTCTGGATGTGCGACCAGAGCAACGCAAGCTGCCAGCAATTCCGGGCGAGTGGTTTCGATGTAAATCTTGCCGCCATCCCAAAGCGCAGGGTCAACGTTGAAACCAACTCGGTGGTAGGCCCCAGGCTGCTCTCTGTCCTCGAGTTCGGCTTGCGCTACGGCGGTTCGGAAGGTGATGTCCCAGAGGGTTGGCGCCATCGATTGATACGCCTCGCCGCGCTCTAGGTTGCCCAGAAATGCCTTTTGCGAAACTGCAATCGCCGCAGGAGAAATGGTTTGGTAAGTCTGCTTCCAGTCCACCGAAAGGCCAAGTTTGCGCCACAGGGCTTCAAACTGCTTCTCGTCTTCCGTAGTTAGACGTTCACAAAGTTCGATGAAGTTTCGACGCGAAATAGCAATTTGGTCCGCTGCCTTGGAGCTCTTGTTGTCGCCGCCCTCGAAAGGAGGAACAAAATTCTCCACGTATGGCAGGGATGGGTCGCATCGAACCCCGAAGAAGTTTTGAACACGTCGTTCGGTTGGAAGCCCATTGTCATCCCAACCCATCGGGTAGTAGACCTCTTTGCCGGTCATGCGCTGGTATCGGGCTACGACATCTGTGTGGGTGTAGCTAAAAACGTGGCCAACATGGAGTGAACCAGAAACGGTTGGCGGTGGGGTGTCGATAGAGAACACCTGCGACTTATCCACTCCACGATTGAAGTGATAAGTGCCCTCGGACTCCCAGCGGGTGCCCCACTTATCCTCTAAACCCTCGACGCCAACCTTGTCGGGAGCGTTGGCAGGGGCAAGAATGTTGCTGGCTGAGCCTGAATGGGCATTAGTCACGTGAAAGTCTCCAAAAAACGGGTTTCTAACAGGTTAACATTGATAGGAGATTTCCTTTTACTGACAAGCCAGAAAGCCTTGAATGTATCCCAAGCACAATGATTCGACTAAAGCCGTGCGCGAAGGTGTAAACCCGAGCCCTTCCTTTCCGGCAGTTGAAGAGGGAATTCTAAGTTTTTGGAAGGGCGACGGTACTTTCCAGGCTTCGATCGATCAGCGAACTGCCGCCAACGCCGAGGAATTCGTCTTTTACGATGGACCACCGTTCGCGAACGGCCTGCCTCACTACGGACATCTCCTGACCGGTTACACCAAGGACCTGGTTCCGCGTTTTAAGACTATGCAGGGCTACCGAGTCGAACGTCGATTTGGCTGGGATACTCACGGTCTGCCGGCAGAAGTAGAAGCCGAACGTCAGCTTGGCATTTCTGGTCGCCCAGAGATCGAGAAATTTGGAATCGACAAGTTCAACGACTACTGCCGCACTTCGGTGTTGAAGTACACCAAGGATTGGGAGCAATACGTCACCCGTCAGGCCCGCTGGGTTGACTTCGAAAACGACTACAAGACACTGGACACCGATTACACCGAAAGTGTTATTTGGGCGTTCTCTGAGCTCCACAAGAAGGGCCTGGTTTACGAGGGGTTCAAGGTCTTGGCATATTGCTGGCGTTGCGAAACACCTTTGTCCAATCATGAACTCCGCATGGATGATGAGGTGTACAAGAATCGCCAGGACCAAACTCTAACGGTCACATTTCCTGTGTCAGAAGGTCAAGAACTTGCCGGCGTGCGCCTGTTGGCATGGACCACGACGCCATGGACACTACCAACCAACTTTGCATTGGCTGTTGGCCCAGAAATTGTTTATGCGGTCGTTCCGGCAGGTCCCACCGGTGCCGGTGATGGCGGGCCAACCGGTACCAAATATTTGCTAGCCAAGAATCTCGTTGGTGGCTATTCCAAGGACCTCGGTTATGACTCGATTGAAGCTGCCGAGGCTAGCATTACCGAGACATTCTTGGGCAGTGAACTTGCAGATTTGCAGTACGAACCGCTGTTCAACTACTACGCCGATCAAGAGAAGTTCGATACTTCCAATGCCTGGAAGGTTTTAGTAGACGATTACGTCGGCGATTCAGATGGCACTGGAATTGTTCACCAGGCGCCGGCCTACGGTGAGGATGACCAGCGTGTTTGTAATGCTGCAGGGATTCCTACCTATGTCTCAGTGAACGAGAGAGCCGAATTCAACTCGATCATCACAGATTTCGAAGGCATGCACGTTTTCGAGGCAAATAAGCCAATCACTCAATTCTTGAAATCCGCGGAACGCGTTCTTCGCCAGGCAAGCTACGAGCACTCGTACCCGCACTGCTACCGATGCAAGAATCCGCTCATTTACAAGGCAGTATCATCCTGGTTTGTAGAGACCACCAAACTGCGCGACCGCATGTTGGAGTTGAACCAAGAAATTGATTGGACTCCTGACCACACCAAGGACGGCTCGTTCGGCAAGTGGCTGGAAAACGTTCGTGACTGGGCGATTTCTAGGAATCGTTTCTGGGGAGCGCCAATTCCGGTCTGGAAGTCAGATGATCCGAACTATCCACGTATCGATGTCTACGGGTCAATGGATGAACTCGAGTGCGATTTTGGCATCAGACCAAGTGACTTTCACCGCCCCGTAATTGACCAACTGACGCGGCCAAATCCTGATGACCCGACTGGAAAGTCAACGATGCGCCGAGTGCCCGAGGTTTTGGACTGCTGGTTCGAATCCGGTTCCATGCCATTCGCCCAGGCGCACTATCCGTTCGAAAATCGTGAGTGGTTTGACTCTCACAATCCGGGAGATTTCATCGTTGAGTATGTGGGTCAGACTCGAGGTTGGTTCTATACCTTGCACGTTCTGTCAACTGCATTATTTGATCGGCCAGCCTTTAAGTCAGCCGTTTCACATGGAATCATTTTGGGCAACGACGGCCAGAAAATGTCGAAGTCGCTTCGCAACTATCCAGATGTAAATGAAGTGTTTGACCGTGATGGTGCTGATGCTATGCGTTGGTTCCTGCTATCAAGCCCAATCCTTCGCGGCGGTAATCTAATCGTCACCGAGCAGGGTATCCGTGAAGGGGTTCGCCAATTCCTGCTGCCTCTCTGGAACACCTATTATTTCTTCTCGCTTTACGCCAACGCATCGGGTTACGAGGCAAAGAAATCCTTTGAAAGCACGGATGTCCTTGACCGTTACCTGCTTTCAAAAACCAGGGATCTGATCACCGAAGTTGAAGGCCATTTCAATAGGTTTGACACCTACTCTGCGGCCGCGACGCTTCGTGATTTCGCCGATGTGTTGACCAACTGGTACGTTCGTCGCTCTCGTGATCGCTTCTGGGAGGGATCAACCGAGGCTTTTGACACACTGTTTACTGTGCTCGAAACTCTTTGCCGAGTGGCTGCGCCAATTCTGCCAATGGTCTCCGAAGAAATTTGGAAGGGTCTGACCGGCGGAAGAAGCGTACACCTCGAAAACTGGCCTACAGCCTCAGAGTTGCCTCAGGACCAAGCACTAGTTTCTGCCATGGATCAGGTGCGAACCGTTAGTTCGGTCGCATCGAGTCTTCGAAAAGCCAACAGCCTGCGTGTGCGCTTGCCGCTTGCAAAGTTGACAGTGGTTACTGCTAATGCAGGCGCTTTGGAAGATTTCAGTGCGATTCTGGCTGAAGAGTTGAATGTGAAGGGCGTCGACCTGGTCGAACTTTCACTTGACTCAACCACCGAATTCGGTGTGGTGAAGCGTTTGACGGTGAATTCGCGTGCTGCTGGTCCTCGAATCGGCAAGAACGTTCAAGCGGTTATTCAGGCTGCAAAGTCTGGCGACTGGACTGAAACCGATGGCGTAATTACAGTCGGCGGAATCGGTTTAGTTGAGGGTGAGTACTCGATTGACTTGGTGGCAGATCTAGCCGAAGGTATTGATGAGTCGGCAGTGACCGAACACATTGGAATTCTGCCGGGTGGCGGCTTCCTCATTCTCGATGGCAAGGTCACTGCCGAGTTGGCCGCCGAAGGTTTGGCTCGTGACGTTGTGCGTGCTGTGCAGCAGGCTAGAAAAGACGCCGATCTCGACGTCAGCGACCGGATCAAACTCATTATCGAAGCCAGCGATGAGGTTTTGAGTGCGGTAGCCGAGCACTCTGAGTTGGTCAAGAGTGAAACACTCACCCTTGAACTCGAAACGATTTCCAACACGGCGCTAGTAAATGCAGTTGCTGTTGGCGATGGTCAACAGGTACAGGTTTCGGTGGCCAAACTTTGAGCGAAGAGAGTTATTGGGCCGCGCGCTCGGCCGAAGTTGAAATGGCTCTACTGGAGCGGGTGCCTGAAAATAATATCCGTCCTAGGCTCGAGCCAACTAAGCGACTAGTCGAGCTCCTGGGTGATCCGCAGAAGATTTATCGAATCATCCATGTAACGGGCACGAACGGCAAAACCAGCACCACTCGCTTCATCGAACGTCTGCTCAGAGAGCACGGGTTAAGAACTGGAAGGTTCACGAGCCCTCACCTTGTGAAGCTGAATGAGCGAATGTCGATTGACGGCGAACCGGTTTCTGACGAGGCCTTGGTGGCTGCCTGGCAAGACATCGCGCCAATTGTTTCAATTGTCGATGAAGAGTTGGAAGCTGCCGGCGACGGTCCACTAACTTTCTTTGAAGTTTTGGCCGTACTCGGTTTTGCTGTTTTCGCAGATGCTCCCGTCGACGTTTTAGTTTTAGAAGTTGGCATGGGTGGGGAGTGGGACTCCACAAACGTCGCCGATGGCGATGTTGCAGTCTTTACACCCATTTCACTCGACCACATGGATCGTCTCGGAAGTTCGATTGAAGAGATCGCGAAGACAAAGTCTGGGATTATTAAGCAAGGTGCTATGGTCGTTACTTCAGCACAGACCCCCGAGGCGCTGGCAATTTTGCGTGCCAAAGCGGCTGAAAGCGGTGACTTTTTTGGTGTCTATGGCGAGAATTTTGAAGTCTTAGCGGCTGAACCAGATTCGCTTGGGCAGCAGGTTTCAATTCGATCACTTGCCGGTGAATATTCAGATTTGAATCTCCCAGTCTTCGGTGCGCATCAAGCCGAGAACGCGGCCCTCGCAATCGCTGCGGTAGAAGCTTTTCTGGGTGGTGGACAGCAACGAATCCTCGATGATGTGGTCAGAGCAGCGTTTGCCGATTTCTCATCACCTGGGCGCTTGCAAGTGGTCTCAAGGGAGCCGCTAACCATTCTCGATGCCGCGCACAATCCGAGCGGCGCGAAATCACTTGCAGAGGCGCTAAAGGTTTACTTCGGCTCTCCTCGAGTGACCGCAGTCATTTCAATTCTCAAAGACAAGGATGCTCAGGGGTTTCTCGCGGAGATTGCAGATTCAGTAGCCGAGGTTATTGTCACCCAGTCGAACTCGCCACGCGCACTGCCGGCAGCTGAGTTGGCGGAATTGGCCGTGGCAATTTTCGGTGCGGACCGTGTAAAGATTCAAGCAAACCCTCAGTGGGCACTGGCTGAAGCAGCACTAACGCTGCCAATTGGCCAAAAATCTGCAATTCTTGTCACCGGTTCGATCACGCTGGTCGGCGATGTGCTGGCCCTAAAACAGACAGAGGCGGAGCAAGATGTCTAACCCAGTAGTTAAAAAGACTCGAAACAGGTCTACCAAAAGAGCGCTCAGCTCTATCTTGATGGCATTTGAATCTTTGGTTGTGTTTTTTGCAACCCTGGTTGCATTTGGCACAAAGGCGCTCGGCCCTTCCACTGAAAATGCGGCAACCGTCTGGGCGTTTGGCCTTGGTCTTGCAATAGCTCTAATCGTTACCCCGGCCATTCTTGGCAAGCGCGGCTCCTATGCATGGGGCTGGATTTTGCAGGTAATCGTTGTATTCCTAGGCGTATGGGTGCCACTGATGTACGTCGTTGGCGGTATTTTCCTCTGCCTGTGGATTTGGGCAATGGTTGCCGGTGGCACGATTGATAAGGCGCGCGCTGCCTACGAGCGCACTCTTGGTCAAGACTTCGAATCAACAACCGGAAATTAAGGAGCAGTAAATGACTTATTCAACGCTTGTTTTAATCAAGCCAGATGGAGTTAAGCGCAATCTCATTGGTGAGATCATCGCTCGTTGTGAGGCTAAGGGCTATGTTGTAGCGGACCTCAAAATGTTCACACCTTCACGCGAGCTCTTGGCAGAGCACTATGCAGAGCACGAGGGTAAGCCCTTCTACGAACCGTTGGTCGAGTTCATGTTGAGCGGCCCGGTAGTTGCGATTAAGTTGTCGGGAAACCGGGTAATCGAGGGTTTCCGTTCACTAGCTGGAACTACAGACCCGACTACCGCCGCTCCCGGCACAATCCGCGGAGACCTAGGTCGCGACTGGGGTTTGAAAGTGCAGCAAAACCTAGTGCATGGTTCTGACTCCGTAGAGTCGGCCGAGCGCGAATTGTTGCTCTGGTTCTGATACCAGGTTGGTTAAAACCAAACACCAAAAGAAATGGACCCCGACCGGGGTCCATTTCTTGTTTAGGTCTAATTTGGTTCGACGGGGTCTACTTCCAAAGCAGATGCCAAGATGACCAGAATCTAATTACGATAACGCCAAAGATCAGCAGATCGGTGCCAAGCGCCCAGGCCCAAGCCTTTTCATATGCGCGGTCGAAGAATCCTGCAAACCTAATAGGTGTATCGATTACACCCTCTCGAATCAGGAACAAGATAACTGTCCAGAACATTGGGATCATCGCTACCCAAGCGATCATGCAGTAAGGGCAAAGCACGTTGATAACGAAAGTGCTTTGGGTCCAGAGCCAGACGATGAAAAGAAAACCCATGGTCACACCGGTTGCAAATAGCCTCCAAAACCAAATCGCAAATTTAGCGCCGGCAAGAATGGCAAAGCCAACAACAATTGGTGCAATAAAGGCGGCCAATCCAATTAGCGGATTAGGGAACCCGAAGAGACGGGCCTGGGCCGTGAGCATCACAGACTTGCACGAGATGAATGGGTTCAGGTCACAACTGAGAGTGGCGCCAGGGTTTGTGGCCACATGGATACGCTCCAGAGTAAGAGTAAAAGCGGCAATCCAACCAAGGATTCCGGTGAGGATCAGAACCCAAGCGAATCTCTTTGATGGGCTAGGCAATGATTCTGTCAAGGAGGGGTTTACTTCTGTCATGATTCAAGTATGCCATCTTCTGTCTAGGTCCTTACATGCTAACCGAGGTGCGGTGGTTGGTGACATTTTGTGCGGTTAGTGTCATACTTGGAGGGTTAGACCAGCCACACCTGGTTCAACTCAGAGATTTAGCAGACACTGAAAATTTAAATCACGTAAGACCCATCGGGCAGTGCTAAGTAAGTGGTTTGCATTTAGGTTTGGTTGCTTGCAATCGCATGCAACATGGTTTTACGCCTCAGGGCTTGGTGAGTGTGGCCCAGGTTAGGGGCAGCTTGGAGTGCACCAGAAATGGTGAAAAAAGAAGATAACAACGTGTCTGCAACCGAAAACGCCGTTAAGAAGGCTGTTCGCAAGCCGGCGGCCAAGAAGACATCAGCAAACACCGATGACTTGTCTGCCGCTGCATCGAAGCCCGAGGTAAAGGCAGTCGTTAAGAAAACTGCTGCGGCAAAGGCACCTGCCAAACGAGTCACTAAGGGCACAAAAGCAGCAGCCGAACCAATCGTTGTTGCCACAGATGACTCTGCAGTTCCGCTAAAGAAGTCCCCAGCAAAGCGCGCAGTTAAAAAGGTTGCGGAGTCTGCTCCTGCCGCTTCGACGGCGCCACTCGCGCCGATTTCTGCCACCTCACTGATGTTTATGGCACCCGACCTTCCAACCCCGGTAATCGACGCAAAACGTGGGCGACCTGTCGAAGATAAAAGCGATGACGGCGACAGCCACCGTCGCACCCGAACTCGTCGACGCGCTGGCGAAGAGGGCAATCTTGAGGCCGTTGCACCTAACGCCGTTGTAAAGGTGCGAACTCCTCGTGAACCGAAGGAACCTAGCAACGAGCCAACTCGCGTAAAGGGATCAACCCGCCTCGAAGCAAAGAAGCAACGAAGACGCGATGGTCGCGATGCAGGTCGCAGACGAACCGTGATCACTGAGTCTGAGTTCTTGGCTCGCCGCGAAGCCGTTGACCGCACCATGGTTGTTCGCTCTAAAGACGGCAAGATTCAAATTGGTGTGCTTGAAGATGGCATCTTGGTCGAGCACTACGTCGCAAAGGCATCTGAGGCTTCCCTGATTGGCAATGTCTATCTAGGTAAAATTCAGAACGTTCTGCCATCGATGGAAGCGGCCTTCGTTGATATCGGTCGCGGCAGGAATGCCGTGCTTTATTCAGGAGAGGTCGACTGGGAACTTGCCGAAACTGGCAACCAGCCTCGTCGCATTGAACTTGCCTTGAAATCAGGTGACACAGTCTTGGTGCAGGTCACCAAAGACCCTGTCGGCCAAAAAGGCGCGCGCCTTACCAGCCAGGTTTCCCTTCCAGGGCGTTACTTGGTCTACGTTCCTAACGGTTCGATGAACGGCATCTCTCGAAAATTGCCTGACTCCGAGCGAGCCCGCCTGAAGAAGATTTTGAAAGAAATTTTGCCAGAGGATGCTGGCGTGATCGTGCGCACCGCAGCGGAGGGAGCAACTGAAGAGCAATTAACGCTTGACGTTCAGCGACTTCAGCAACAGTGGGAAGACATCAGCAAAAAGGTTGAAAAAGGACAAGCTCCAGTTCTGCTACACAGCGAGCCAGACCTCTTGGTCAAGATTGTGCGCGATGTTTTCAATGAAGATTTCCAAAAAATGGTTATTTCCGGCGAAGACGCTCGTGAAGTCATTGAGGAGTACCTGAAGTCCGTCGCACCAGACTTGCTAGAGCGCGTTTCAAAGTACGACGGCAACAAGGACATCTTCGACGAATATCGCGTGGGTGAGCAGATTGCCAAGGCACTTGAGCGCAAGGTTTATTTGCCTTCTGGTGGCTCGCTAGTTATTGACCGCACCGAAGCCATGACAGTGGTCGATGTGAACACTGGAAAATTTGTTGGATCGGGTGGCAACCTAGAAGAGACCGTCACCAAGAACAATCTTGAAGCCGCCGAAGAAATTGTGCGTCAGCTGCGTCTGCGTGACATCGGTGGAATTATCGTTGTCGACTTCATCGACATGGTTCTGGAATCGAACCGTGATTTGGTCTCTAGACGATTGATGGAGTGCCTCAGTCGTGACCGCACCAAGCACCAGGTTGCTGAAGTAACCTCGCTTGGATTGGTGCAGATGACACGCAAGAAGCTCGGTATCGGACTTCTAGAGGCGTTCAGCGAGCCATGTGAAGCGTGTGCCAGTCGAGGCGTGATCGTGCACCACGAGCCAATCATGCGCTCTAAGAGCATTGGGCACGAGGAGCCACGAACACAACCTCAGAAGCAGGGAAAAAAGAACCGCGGCAATAACGGTTCAAATAATGGTTCAAACAACTCGGGAAACGGTGCCAGCAATGTCAACCACCAGCCGAAATTGGACACCGCAAAGGTGGTTACTCCTGAGCGCGCAGTTGAGTTGAACAACGTTATTGGCAAGATTGCGGCTTCAACCGTCGCGGCCCATGAGGCGGCCGGAGAAGAATCGCCGATCAGTTTGCCAAATCTAAAACTTTCTACTGAGTCGGCAAAGCCGGCTGAGGCAGAAAAACTACTTGAAGCAGTTCTAGACGCCCTTCCAGAGCCTAAAGCTCCTGGCCAGGGTCGCCGAAAGCCGCGTCGAGCAACCAGTGGGGGAGCAGCGGCACCCGTCGCAGCGGCCTCCGGTTCGGAAAACTAAAGGTTAAATCTGTTTGACCCCAGCGCAAAGGCAATGTAGACTAAATCCTCGTTGCCTGCTGAGTTTTTCGCACGAGCAACATCCAAGTCTTTTTGAACAAAGGGTAGATCTGTGGTTTTCGCAGTTGTCCGCGCAGGCGGCCGTCAAGAGAAGGTGTCAGTAGGCACCATCGTGACTCTCGACCGTATTAAAGCTGATGCCAACGGCAAGATTGAGCTTCCGGCTCTTCTGCTAGTTGACGGTGACAAGGTCACAACCGATGCCAAGGCGCTTGCCAAGGTTAAGGTCACTGCTGAGGTCCTAAACGACCTTCGCGGTCCAAAGATCATCATTCAGAAGTACAAGAACAAGACCGGTTACAAGAAGCGTCAAGGCTTCCGCGCGGATCTAACCCGCGTTCAGGTCACCGAGATCAAGTAAGGACTGATCCAAAATGGCATCGAAAAAGGGTGTAAGTTCCACTCGAAATGGTCGCGACTCTAACGCACAGCGTCTAGGCGTTAAGCGCTACGCAGGTCAGGAAGTCAACGCAGGCGAGATCATCGTTCGTCAGCGCGGAACCCACTTCCACCCAGGCGCCAACACTGGCAAGGGCAAGGACGACACTCTGTTTGCACTGGTTGCGGGCAAGGTTGAGTTCGGCACCAAAGGTGGCCGTCGCGTTGTGAACATCGTTGAGGCTGCGTAAGCGGTTCTAGTTTTTCTAGGAAGGCGAGCCTTTTTGGCTCGCTTTTCCTGTTTCTAAAGCACTTTGAAAGGGGCTCACCATGGTTTCATTTGTTGACCAAGTGACGCTTCACCTTCGCGCGGGCAACGGCGGGGACGGTTGTGTTTCGGTTAAGCGTGAGAAATTCAAGCCGCTAGCTGGCCCAGATGGGGCTGACGGCGGCCGCGGCGGCTCGATTAGCTTGATCTCGGACCCAAACGTCACGACCTTGCTTGACTATCACTTTCACCCACACCGTGCTGGTGGCGACGGAGGTGACGGTGCTGGAGATTTTAGGAACGGCGCCCACGGCGAAAGCTTAATCCTTCCGGTTCCAGTTGGCACTGTGGTCAAAAATGAAAAAGGCGAGGTAATCGCCGACCTTGACGAGCCTGGCATGGAACTTGTTGTTGCCGAGGGCGGAATTGGAGGACTCGGCAACGCTGCGCTCTCTAGCTCGAAGCGCAAAGCACCAGGTTTTGCCCTATTCGGAGTTCCGGGATGGCAAGGGGATGTAATCCTCGAACTGAAATCTGTCGCTGACGTCGCTCTAGTTGGCTATCCAAGTGCGGGTAAGTCATCGCTAATCGCCGCACTCAGCGCGGCAAGACCAAAGATTGCCGACTATCCATTTACAACTTTGCACCCAAACCTCGGTGTAGTTCAGGCCGGTTCGACTAGGTTCACAATCGCTGATGTCCCGGGTTTGATCGAGGGAGCTAGTCAGGGCAAGGGTCTTGGCCTCGAATTCCTGCGACACGTAGAACGCTGTGCAGCGCTTTTGCACGTTATTGACTGCGCAACACTAGAACCGAATCGTGACCCGATTACCGATCTCGAAAAGATCCTAAAAGAACTCGATGCATATGAGGTTCCTGAGGGGCAGACACCGCTAACTGAGCGCCCACAATTAATCGCGCTCAACAAGGTCGATGTTCCAGATGCACTCGAACTTGCCGAATTTGTTCGTCCTGATCTTGAAGCTCGCGGCTACAAAGTGTTCCTCATCTCAGCAGCAAGCCACCAGGGCCTTCGTGAATTGAACTTTGCGTTAGCCCAATTGGTTGAGCAGGCTCGCAAGGATGCGGTGGGCGCACCCGTAAAGCCTCGCATTCAGCTAATGCAGGCAAAGCGTGACGAAAACAAATTCACCATCACTCGAGAAGAGGTTGGTGGCGAAGAGATCTTCCGCGTGCTTGGCCCTAAGCCAGAACGTTGGGTTCACCAGACAAATTTTGCCAACGAAGAAGCCATCGGTTATCTAGCCGACCGTCTAGGCAAAATCGGAATGGAAAACGAGCTGTTCAAAGTTGGCGCATCTGCCGGTTCTACCGTTGTGATCGGCCCGGGCAAGGGCATCATCTTTGACTGGGAGCCAAGCATTGCTTCTGCTGGAGAGCTCATCGCCGGTCCCCGAGGAACTGACGCCAGATTCGACATGCGTGAGCGTCGCACCACAAAGGAACGTCGTGCAACTTACACCGAGCGCATGGATGCCAAAGCCGCACTTCGTGATGAAATGAAAAAAGAGGGCGAGGCCGGAATCTGGTCAAACCCTGAGGACTTCGAAAAGGAAGACTAAGTGGGACTTCGAGACAGAAGCGAGTTGGCTCGAGCCAAACGCGTTGTAGTCAAAGTTGGTTCATCATCGATCAGCGGTGTGAACGAATCGAAAATCGAACACTTGGTTGACGCATTGGCTGCTGCTCACGCACGTGGTGTTGAAGTTATTTTGGTGTCTTCTGGTGCGATTGCTACCGGGCTACCTCTACTCGGGCTTTCTGAAAAACCAGATGATCTAGCAACTCAGCAAGCTCTCGCTTCGGTTGGTCAAAGTCGTCTTATTTCTCGCTACCAGAGCAGCCTTGAGCGCTTCAACATCATCGCCGGGCAGGTTCTTTTGACCTCCGGTGACATGGAGGAAGACGAGACTCGACTTAACGCCAAGCGCGCGATGGACAAACTAGTTTCCCTTCGAGTTCTTCCGATCGTCAATGAAAACGACACCGTTGCCACAGCTGAGATTCGATTTGGTGACAACGATCGTCTTGCCGCATTGGTCGCCGTTCTCGTCGAGGCGGATGCTTTAGTACTTTTGAGTGACGTCGATGCGCTGTATGACATGCCGCCTACCAAGCCGGGCGCAAAGCGAATTGACACAGTTGAACTTGGTGCTGATTTAGCCTGGGTCGAAGTTGGCGGAAGCAGCACAGCAGTTGGAACCGGAGGTGCGGTTACCAAAGTTGGTGCAGCGCACCTTGCCACTGAATCTGGCGTTAGTGTCTTGCTAACCAGCACCGATAACGTTGCCGCCGCCTTGCAAGGGCAGGCAGTTGGCACTTGGTTCAAGTCGGAATAGGGTAGAAAAATGACCACAGCATTAGACAAGATTCGACTCGCAAAAAGTGCCGCCAGCGCTCTTGCTCAAGCTACGACCGAACAGAAGAATTCTGCTCTCGAAGCAATCGCCAATTTATTGCCGGCTCGAGCCGCTGAGATCATTGCCGCCAATGAAATCGATTTGGCGCGTGGCGTTGACAATCAGATGACCGAGAGTCTTCAAGATCGTCTTCGTCTAGATGTTGGCCGCATTCAGGCAATCGCAGATGCCACGCGCAAGATTGTTGGCCTGCCTGACCCAATCGGTGATGTAATTCGGGGGATGTCTTTGCCGAATGCATTGAAACTCACCCAAATCCGAGTTCCACTTGGAGTAATTGGTTGTATTTATGAGGCGAGACCAAACGTAACCATTGACATCGCCGTTCTGGCTATCAAGAGCGGTAACGCGGTTGTGCTGCGTGGTGGAAGTGCTGCTGAGAAAACCAATGAAGTGCTCGTGAAATTGCTTCAGGACGCTTTGGCACTGGCAGGCATTAATTCAGATGCAGTTCAGACAGTTGACGAGTTTGGTCGTGACGGTGGTGTCGAGATGATGCGCGCCGTTGGTTTGATCGATGTTCTCATTCCACGCGGTGGTGCCGGGCTGATCCAACAAGTAGTAAACGAAGCAAAAGTTCCGGTGATCCAAACCGGCGATGGAGTGGTGCACATCTTCATCGATGAAACTGCTCGGTTGGATTGGGCTGTCGAAATCGCGCACAACGCCAAGGTCCAGAGGCCAAGCGTTTGCAATGCTGTTGAGACACTTTTGATTCACGAGAATGCCGTAGAGCGAGTTTTGCCTGCCGTATTGGATCGTTTGGCCGAATCCGGAGTAACTATCCACGGCGACGAGGCCACCCAGTCAAACTTCTTCGCTGCTGTGCCTGCCACCGAAGAGACTTGGTCCACCGAGTACCACGACCTCGATGTTTCAGTGAAGGTTGTCAAGGACTTGGATGAAGCCCTGGATCACATTGCAAAATACTCGACCAAGCACACCGAGTCGATCATCACCGACAACATTGAGAACGCTGAGCGCTTCTTAAATGAGGTTGATGCTTCAACCGTGATGGTTAATGCTTCAACTCGCTTCACCGATGGTGGCGAATTTGGATTTGGAGCCGAAGTAGGAATTTCAACTCAGAAATTGCACGCGCGAGGACCTATGGGTCTAATCGAACTAACCAGTACTAAGTGGTTAGTTCGGGGTAATGGCCAGGTTAGAGCCTAAAACGCATTGGTTCTGGGTTATTCTTTAGATAAGTTTTTAGGAGAAAAATGAACATCATCGCAGCAGCCGAAGCCGGTCTAGCACTGCCATTTCCTTCGTTCGTGTTTGGCATTATTGCCATCTCAACATTCATTCTTTTGGGTCTAGTGACTTTCTCATACCGAGATGTGGCTAACCGTCACGATCACAAGACCAGCAACACCAGCTCACACCACTAAAAAGATTTCCGGCCTCTGGCATGAAAAAGCTTCGACTCGGTGTGATGGGTGGAACCTTCGACCCAATCCACAACGGTCACTTGGTGGCTGCCAGCGAGGTCGCTTCAGCGCTTTCATTAGATGAAGTGCTATTCGTTCCAACCGGTCAATCTTGGCAAAAAAACGAGGTTTCTCCAACCTCTTGGCGTTACCTAATGGCCGAAATCGCCACGGCAGCAAACCCAAGATTCAAAGTGAGCACAGTCGATATCGATCGTCTCGGTCCGACCTACACTGTCGACACCTTGAGAGACCTGCACGCTCAGTTTCCCGACGCAGAATTGTTTTTCATCACCGGCGCTGACGCTGTGACCACGATTGCGAGCTGGAAAGACTCAGCAGAGCTTTGGTCTCTTGCCAAGTTCGTTGCCGTCACCCGGCCAGGCCACCAACTGAACATACCCGACGCTCCAGAGGGTGCGATTCAAGTGTTAGAGATTCCCGCATTGGCAATTTCGTCAACTGATATCAGAACTCGTGTGGCAGTCGGCAAACCTATTTGGTACCTGGTTCCAGATGGCATTGTTCAGTTCATTGCTAAGCACGGGCTGTATGGTGGGGTGCAGAAATGACCGAGTTTAGGAGCCGCCGCGAATTGCGTGAGGCAGAACGCCAAGGATTGGTTGCCGCGCCCGAACAAGTTTTTGATTTGCCAACCGGTTCAATAAAAACTGTTAATCCGTCGGACGCTCAGGATTCGAATCAATCGCAGGACGTTGCCGCCGCCGCAGAAATGCTTACTCGTCGTCGCCTTCGTGAAATGGAACGCAACGGCAGCCTCGACCCACTAACCGGATCTGTGCCTATTCAGGCAGGCGAGAGCATGGTAGAGCCAATTCAGCAAAGTGCCACACCAAAAGGCTTCGATGAGATTCTCGCCGAGTCAGAAGAGCCGGTTACCAGCAGCGTAAACATCGTTCCTGAGCCGAAGATCGCAAGAACGCTGGATGAGGCGATTGATCCGAAACAGGTCAGCTCATCAGTCATCGCCGCAACCGACATTTTTCATGAAATGGCTGTAGATCTGAACACCCGACGACCTCGGAGACTAATTTGGTCACTGGCAATTGTCCTAGTATTGGCCGCTGCGGCCGCTGGTGCGTATATGCTTGGTATCTTCAAGTAAAACTAAGGAACTCGTGACTGCAACCCCTCAAGCAATCAAAGTAGCCAACATCGCTGCAAATGCCGCCGCCGATATTCTGGCTGAAAACCTAGTCGCGTTAGACGTCACCGATGTCATGCCGCTCACCGACATTTTCCTACTAGCCTCCGGTCGCACCGAACGCCAAGTAGCGGCTATTGCAGACAACATCGAGGAGAAAATGTTGGAAGCAGGTTTCAAGTTGCTTCACCGCGAAGGAAAAACTACCGGACGATGGATCTTGCTCGACTTTGGTGATGTCATTTGCCATGTGATGCACGAAGAGGACCGGATGTATTACTCGCTTGAGCGCCTTTACAGCGATCAGCCGGTGGTCAAACTGGATGTAGTAACGCAACAATAATTTGTTGTAAACTTGGGAAGTTGCTTCGGCAACAATCGGGCCCGTGGCGCAGCTGGTAGCGCACCTGCATGGCATGCAGGGGGTCAGGGGTTCAAATCCCCTCGGGTCCACAATGAAAATCCTCGCTTCGGCGGGGATTTCTTGTTTAAGCCGCAGTCACAGCTCGTTCGACGCTCAGTCGGCAATATCTAGGCGCTTTATCCGAGAGGTAAATCCGGATTCCAGGGTTATCCGAGACTTGGATGTTCCAAAATGTTTCGCAAGCACCTCGATGAGCCCATCATTGGCAGCGCCGTCGATCGCTCTTTGTTGAAGAAACACGGTTAGCGAACCGTCGTCATTAGTTTCCACTAAGGGTCCCTTCTTAGAACCTGGCTTAACTCTGACGGTGATACGCACGTCAGTAATCCTCTCGCAACTTAGACTGAACTCATGAGTAAGACATACCGTGGATACACCCTTGAACAGGTCGCTAAGACAATCGATCACTCTATTTTGAAGCCTGACTTCACCTATGCCGACGTCGATGCGGGCGCCGCCTTGGCGCTGAAATACAACACAGCCTCTTATTGCATCCGCCCAATGGATGTCCCAGCGGCAGCAAAGGCCCTGGCCGGAAGCACCGTAAATGTTTGCACCGTGATTGGTTTCCCGCATGGGTCGAGCACAACTGCTACCAAAGCTTTCGAAACTTCAGATGCAATCAAGAACGGTGCCGACGAAATAGACATGGTGCTAAACATTTCTGCCTTACTTTCTGCGGACTTCGACTACGTTGAGCGGGACATCCGGGCCGTAGTTGAGGTGGCACATGCTGCCGGAGCATCGGTAAAGGTCATCTTCGAAACGGCGTTCTTGAATGACGAGCAGATCGTAAAGGCCTGCGAGCTAACTGAAAAGGCGGGTGCGGACTACGTCAAGACTTCGACTGGGTTTGCAAGCGCTGGGGCAACTCTTCACAATGTCCAACTAATGAAGGCAACTGTTGGCGACCGTTTGAAAGTCAAGTCTTCGGGCGGTGTCCGCACCTTGGATCAGCTAATTGACTACATTGATGCAGGTGTAACTCGCTCAGGTTGCTCGGCAACCGAGCAGGTGCTCGAAGAGTTCATCGCAAAAGCCGTTTAACAGCCTGAGTTAATCGGTTTGGAAATTTTTGCCCAAAGGGAACATTTTTTGTCAAGAGGGTGTTTACTTAACACATGAGTGAATTAACTTTTCCTTCGTTATACATTTCTCACGGTGCACCGATGCTTCTAGACGACGAGCTTTGGATGTCTGAACTTGCTGCCTGGTCAGCTTCGATGCCTAAGCCGAAAGCGATTCTGATCGTCTCTGCGCACTGGGAAAGCGCGCCTATTTCAATCTCGGCGACGGCGGCTAAGACCCCTCTGATTTACGATTTTGGTGGCTTTGCACCGAAGTTTTACAACATGAAGTACGAGACGCCAGACGCCAGTTGGCTCGGTGATCTTGTTGCCAAGGTCATGCCAGACAATGAGCCAGTGCACCAGCACGCCAGCCGCGGTTTAGATCACGGAGCCTGGGTGCCCTTGAAAGTCATGTATCCGGATGCAGATATTCCTGTGGTCCAGATGTCTATGCCGACCCATGATCCAGTCAAGCTTTTGGAGCTTGGTGCACGATTGCGCACCTTACGCGAAGAGGGCGTATTGGTTATCGGTTCGGGGTTCATGACTCATGGATTGCCTTATATCCGTGATTGGAGAAGTGATGCGGCGGCCCCTGGCTGGTCAGCCGACTTTGATCACTGGACGGCCGAGGCTTTGGCTAAGGGCGACATCGAAACTTTGATGGATTATCGAAATGTAGCTCCTGGAATGCCATACGCACACCCAACGGTTGAACATTTCACACCCCTATTCATTTCTATGGGCGCAGCGAGTTCACCAGAGTCAATCGCTGAGACCAAAATCGATGGATATTTCATGGGTCTTGCCAAGAGATCGTTTGCGGTGGCCTAATGTCGATAAACCCGAATGATTTGAGCCGCCCACACGTATGGATTCCGGCTGCCGACCCGGCCAAGGCCAAGACGCTTCTTTTGCTTCACGGTTCAGGCGCCGACGAACACGACCTTTTGTCACTTGGCAAATTGATCGACCCAACTGCAAATCTTCTTTCACCTCGCGGCCTCGTTAAAGTCGATGGCGCCAATCGCTTCTTTTTGAGAAACGATGACGGAACTTTTGTTGAGGAGACTGTGGTCAGGAATTCCGCCGAACTTGCAGAATTTCTTTGGGCCGCCTCGGGGGAATATGGTTTTGACGCCAATAATGTCTACGCCGTCGGGTTCTCAAATGGAGCGAATGCATCAGGAGCCTTGTTGCTTCTGCAGCCAGATTCTCTTCAGGGCATTATTGCCTTTGGTACCACTAAGTCCTTTGTAAATACCCCGTTCAAGAAAATTCCGGATTTGACCGGTAAGCGGGTTTGGATTGCCAATGGTGTTCAAGATCACTATTCACCTCCCGAGAAAACCAAAGCGATGATTGAAGAATTCGAGTCACTTGGTGCCAAAGTTTCTTTGCGGATGCAGCCGGGCGGTCACACGATCAGCCCGCAGCACGTTCGAGAAATTGCGGCTGAGCTTTAGACCACTGTTCCCACATTTCTCTTAGGTCCCAGGCATTTTCTGCCATAACCGACACTCCGCGAACTCCGGTTCTTCTAGTTTTTCCTGAGATCAGAAGCAATCTGTTGTTGAACAAGATGTGACTGCAACGCGCCTGAGCTTCATCGAAGAACGTGCTGTCGCTACAGCCGGTGCCATCATCCAGAGAGATGAACACGACTCTCTTTCCAGAACGCATCGGGGGAGTTTGCGTAGCCACCCTAACCCCGGCAATGAGGACTTCGGTTTTGTTTCTCAGCCCAACCAGTTCACTCGCATTCACAACTCCCATCGACTCAAGCATTGGTCGATAAAGTTCGATTACATGCTCGGTGACATCGAGTTTCATTAGTGAGATTTCAGCGGAGACCTTTTCGGCGGTCGTCAACTCGGCGTTACCGCTGGGCAGCTGTTCGAGCACGTTGAAATCTAGGGTTGGTTGGTTAGCCTCTCTGGCTGGGCGATTCTTGATTGCATTCAACTGTCTCACCCTGGCCAAAATATCGCCGCGGGTAATCTCTGAATTTCCCCCGGGTTCATCGCTGCGTCGTTTGCCGCCAAAGCTGTCGAACCCTCCAAGCAGTGCTAAGTGTTCAAGAGTTCGGCGACTTGGCCTAACCCTTAAATAAAAATCTGCGATGTCCTTGAAGGGTTGTTCTTCAATGATGCGGGCAACTTCGTTCTCGCTAACCCCTTGAACTTCGGTCAATGCCAAACGAATCCCCTCCGGTTCGACTAAGTATTCATCGGTGGATTTATTTACATCGAGGGGTAGGATTTTCACCCCGAGCCGCCGAGCCTCGGCCATAAGTAGTCGCTTCGGGTACATGCCGGGATCGTGGGTAAATAGCCCGGCTAGAAACTCCGTTGGATAGTGCGTCTTTAACCAGGCGCTCTGGTAGGTGGGCAGCGCAAAGGCTGCTCCGTGGGCTTTACAAAACCCGAAACTGCTGAAGCTTTCGAGTATGCTCCAAACACGATCGATCACCGCTTTGCTGTATCCGCGGGCCTCGGTTTTCTCATGGAAGAACTGTTTCACTGCAAGCGCGGCTCTTGGGTTTTCAAGTGAGCGCCGCATCTCATCTGCTTTGGCAAGACCGCAGCCGGTCATCACATTGAAAATTCGCAACACGTGTTCGTGAAATATGACCACGCCCCAGGTTTCTTTCAGAATCGGGACTAGGTCTTCATGAATGAAATCAGGCTTTGCAAAACCATGCCGCCCATCAAGGTATGGAGCGATCATGTTTCCCTTCATCGGCCCGGGTCTAAACAGAGAAATCTGAATGGTTAGATCGTTGAACTCGGTTGGTTGGTGTTTGCCGGTTAGCTCGCGTTGCCCGGGGCTCTCGATTTGAAATATTCCTAGGGTGTTTGTGGTCCTAATGGTTTTGAAGGTTTGTGGGTCATCTTTAGGTATGTTGTCTAGGTCTAGAGCTTCTCCTTTGACCCTTGCAATCTCACGAACCGCATATGCCATCGCGCTTTGCATCCTGACGCCCAGAACATCAAGTTTCAACAAACCCATAGGGTCCATATCGTCTTTATCGAATTGACTCATCGGCAACCCGAGCCCGCTCGGCTCTACAGATGTTCTTTGCAGCAGAGTTGAGTCTCCGAGAATCACTCCGCAGGGGTGCATCGAAATGTGCCGCGGCAGCCGATCGAGCCTTTCGGTGATGTCTACCAAGAGATTCATGCGCCGATCCTCTTCTATGGCCGCCGCCAATGCCGAGAGCTCTGGCTTGGTTCCTAAGGCCCCACGAAAACTACGCGCGCTAAACCGCCACATATTTTTAGCTATTTCGTCAATCTGGTCATCCTCAAGGCCAAGCGCCAATCCCGAATCTCGCATCGCGCCACGGCCTCGGTATGTTGACTGCATTGATAGCAGGGTGACCCGGTTGCTCCCGTAGCGTTTGAAAATTGCTCTATAGATGTCATGTCGCCTTGCCGACTCGACATCAATGTCTATATCGGGGAGGGTTGACCGTTCTGTGCTGAGAAAGCGCTCAAATAGCAGGTCATGTTCAATTGGGTCCACTCCGCTGATCCCCAATAGATAGTTGGTCAGTGAGCCAGCCCCGGAACCTCTAGCTTGACTGCGAATTTTCATATCACGAATCATTTGAGCCACATCGGCTACGGTCAAAAAATATGTGGCAAAACCAAGTTTGTTGATGGTGATTAGTTCTTGGCCGAGCCTGTGGTGCACCTGGCCAAGAAGGCTGTTATTGGCGTCTCGATAGTAATAGTCGATTCCCGCGTGTGCCTTCTGCCAGAGCAACTCAAAGGGGTTTCCTTCGATGCCGAGCGCGCTTTTTTCTGGGGTTTTCGGTTTACCCCAAGAGCAGTCCGCTACCGGGTCTAGCCGGCAGCGATTGGCGAGTCTTTCAGTTGAATTGAGCAGCTGCATCGCACGGCTGGCATCCCCGCATATTTCAATTGCTAGCGCCTGCATCGCTTGGGGCGGTTTTAGCCAGGCTTGAGCGTTTGGCTGTGGGGTGAATAATCCAAGCGGTTCTAGATGTCTGGCCGCATCTAATACGTCTGCGGTTAGAGCTTCATCTGGTTCGAGGTAACGTACCGCGTTAGTTAAAACGGTTGGCACCGCCAGGCTGTCTGCTAGTTGTAGCATCGCGCTGGCCTGAGTGGTTGAGTATGCCGAACCAGGTTCGGTTATGTGGCTAACAATTTCAACCCCTAGCGTTGCAGGTTGTTTGAACAACGCTTGCCACGAGCTGAGCAGCCCAGCTGCTAGCTGTTTTGGGCCAGTAACCATCGCTCTGCCAACATCGCTATCTGGCCCCAATAAAACCGTGCAACCGCCTTCTTCGGCCAATAACTTTGCCAACTCACTGCGCTTGATGCCAACCTGATTTTCTTTGCGAAGGGAGCCCGAGCGCGCCCTAGATGAGTGTGCGATGCTGACTATCTGGCATAGCTTCGCCCACCCGTGGCCGGCGTTGTGGCCATGCGCCAAAATTGCGCATCTGCCAATCGTTGAACCCAGGTCATCAAATATGGCCAGATCCACACCGACTATGGGGGAGAGGCCTAGTTTCAGACAGGCGCCGATGTGTTTGACGGCGCCGTAGAGCCCATCGCGATCGGTGACTGCAAGTGCGTCTGACGAGCCGCTGGCCGCGACCGACTCTGCCATTGTTTCGGGTCTAGCGACCCCGTAGTGACCAGAGAAAGCCGAGGCTACGTGCAAGTGGGTAAACCCAGCCACGATGCCCTCCTTGGGGGTTTAGTCGTAGACCCTAACTAGGCGCCAAATACCTTTTTCTTCGGTGGCCGAGTCTTGGTCGTGAATAATTTCAAATTGGGTGGTTTTGGCAGAATCGTCGGTGTTAGAGGCGGCCATCCGCCACACCTCAACTTCAAGCACGCGAGCACCAATGCCGCGTTGAACCCTGGTTGCTTCGAGCCACCACTCGCGCCGAGCAAACCAGCGAATTGGCTTGTGGCTAACCTGATAGCTGGAGCTGCGCCACAAGAAACCCACCGGCTGACCGGTTTGGTCTGTGGCAACCTCAACCTTTTCATCGATGCGTCGCATCTGGCGCCCTTTCACTCGAGCCGAGGCTAGCTGTAAGCCACGACATTTATTCGAACATATGTTCGAACGTTAAGAGTGTATGAAAGGGTTCGGACATTTCAAATTAATGCGTTGTTTTGTGTAGCCCCGGGCGTGTCTGAGCCCTCAAATATCTGCCAGGGAAAAGTTATGGCAGCGGGCGAATCAGTTCTTCAGAATTGTTTCGAACCTGACCAACTGCGGAATCAACCTTAAAAAATTCTGCTTCAGAAGCCACTAGATCAGAATCGATCGCAATTGCCGCCAGCAGATCTTCATCGCCTTCAATGTGCGGGTCTAGCCAAGCTTCAAAGGTGTCTGGTGATAGCAAGACGGGGTTGCGATCATGTATGTGAGCCAATTCGGGGCACGAGTTCTTGGTCAAAGTAGTAGCCGAAAGCAGCCAACGCGAAGGATCCTTGGCATCTTTGCTTGGGTCTGCCCACCACTCATAAAGCCCAGCCAGCGCAAACATTCCATCCGGGCCAGCGTTTATATAAAAAGGCTGTTTAGTGCCGTCAGCCGCCACATGCCACTCGTAATAGCCCGAGGCTGGGATAACGCAGCGACGACGAACCACCGAGTCTTTGAAAGATGGTTTTTCCAAAAGGCTTTCAATGCGGCCATTGATGAGTGGAGCGCCCTCGGCTGGCCCCTTGGACCACCGAGGAACAAGCCCCCAGCGAGCAGCGTGAATTTCTCGACTCAGTTCACCCAGCGGCGAACCATCGGCCGCCTTCTCAAAGGCGCGATCGACGATTATGGCTATTGGTTGGGTAGGGGCGACGTTATAGGAGATCCCGGGAACATCGCCGATAACCTCATCCGCTTCGAATATGGTTTGAATTTCACCGATGGTCCTGGCCACCACGAAACGACCACACATACTTATTTCGCTTCCGGTTGGTCGGCGAGTTTTTCGGCGGCAATTTCAAGTTTTTGCTTACCGAAATGAACGATGATCATAAAAATCAGGATGATCCCAACGAAAGCTAGCCCGCCCCACTTCAGGTTCCCGGCAATCTGGTCATAAGCAGAGTGAGCTAGATAGCCGATGCCGACGTATGCGCTGGCCCAAACCGCACAAGCCCCGACCGTCCATGAAATGAAGGTGCGATAAGGCATTTTGGTCATCCCTGCCACCACCGGCACCAAAGAGTGCAACATCGGCAAGAAACGAGAAATGGCCACGGCAATACCGCCACGACGTGAAACAAAACGATCGGCAAGTTGCCAGTTTCGCTCGCCTAAGCGTTGTCCAATTTTGCTGTAGCGAATCTTTTTACCAAATAATCGACCAAGCAAAAAGCCCAGAGACTCGCCGATGAGTGACCCGAGAAGCACCGCGCCGAGAAGATAAAAAAAGTCTGGGATGTCAGTAACGCCAGAAGAGGCAACCAAAACTACCGTGTCGCCAGGGATGATGAGGCCAATAAAGAGCGAGGTTTCGGCCATAATCGCTAGCCCGGCAATCAAATCTCTGAGCAAGGGTGAAACACTCTGCACGCTCTGCAGAAACCAATTCAGGATGTCGTTCACTGCTCAATCTTAAGCAGAAATTAACCCGCGAGGCATAGGCTGAGTATGTAGTGGAGGCTAGAACAAAGTTCTAATTACTTAGGTATGCCTAACCTTCGTTGCAGAAACGTTATAACTAGGAGTAGACCTAAGTTGAAGGGGCTGAAGAGACCTCTTCAGAAAGAGAGATTGAAATGCACATTGCTAATCCAGCAGTGCTAACCGATCTCAGCGCGCTTGACTTATCGCGCTGGCAGTTCGGCCTTACTACCGTGTATCACTTCCTATTTGTTCCTCTAACCATTGGCATGGTCGTTTTGGTGGCAATCCTCCAGACCGCCTGGGTCAAGACGAATAATGAGAAGTTCTTGAAGCTCACCAAGTTATTTGGCAAGGTGTTCCTGATTAACTTCGCCATGGGTGTGGTTACCGGTATCGTCCAGGAATTCCAGTTCGGTATGAACTGGTCCGCCTACTCAAGATTCGTCGGCGACGTATTTGGTGCACCGTTGGCCATGGAAGGTCTACTCGCCTTTTTCTTCGAAGCAACGTTTATCGGGCTCTGGATTTTTGGTTGGGATCGTCTACCTAAGAAAGTCCACCTCGCAACAATTTGGCTAACTGCCCTAGGAGTATGGCTCTCGGCTTACTTCATCCTTGCTGCCAACGGATTTATGCAGAACCCGGTTGGCTTTCAGATCAACGAAGCTAAAAATCGAGCCGAACTAGTCGACATCGGTGCAGTCTTGACCAATATCGTTGCCATCAACCAGTTCCCGCACACCATTACCGCGTCATTTATGTTTGCCGGCGCAGTAGTTGTTGCAGTTGGCGCCTACCACTTGAAGCGCAAGCAGTTCATTGAGCCAATGCGCACAGCCACCCGTTTCGGTCTCTGGACCGTTTTGTTGGGCGGCATTGGTACCGTGATAACCGGTGACGGCCTAGGTCTTGCCATGGTTCAAACTCAGCCGATGAAAATGGCTGCTGCCGAAGCTCTATATAAAACTTCAACTGGGGCAGATGCCTCCTTCTCAATATTTACCTTGGGCACCCCGGATGGAGTCAGCGAACTTTTCTCAGTTCGAATTCCATACTTGCTGTCTTACCTATCGACGCACACCCTCAACGGAACCGTGGAAGGCCTAAATGACCTACAGGCTCAGTATGTGCACCTATATGGACCAGGTAATTACATGCCGGTGCTGTGGATTACCTACTGGGCATTCCGTTGGATGATCGGCCTAGGTGCGCTATCAATGCTGATTGCAGTTGTTGGTCTGGTTTTGACTCGCAAGTGGAAGTACAACCTACCTAACTGGGTTTGGAACGTAGCCATCTGGGCCGCTCCACTGCCAGTGCTTGGCATATCAATTGGTTGGATGTTCACTGAAATGGGACGTCAACCTTGGATTGTCTTCAAATTGATGAAGACCGCGAGTGCTGTGTCACCAGGCATCAATGGAGTCGACGTCTTGATTTCGCTGTTTGTCTTCACGCTTATCTATGGCGCTCTAGCCGTGGTTGAGTTCAAGCTTTTGTTGGCGGCTGCTCAAAAGGGTGTTGAAGAGCAGGTTGTCTCAGAAGACGCCGACAAACTGGCTGTTGCCTACTAGAAACGGATAGGAGAAAAACAAATGCAACTCAATGAAATTTGGTTCCTAATAGTCGGATTCCTATTCATCGGCTACTTCGTTCTCGACGGGTTCGACTTTGGAGTTGGAATGGCAATTCCTTTCCTTGGAAAAGATGACACCGACCGCCGTGTTCTGATCAACAGCATCGGACCTGTTTGGGACCTCAATGAAACCTGGGTAATCGTAGCCGGCGCAACCTTGTTTGCCGCATTCCCAGAATGGTACGCCTCACTGTTCAGCGGCTTTTACCTACCCCTGCTGCTAATTCTGGCCGCACTGATTGCTCGCGGCGTAGCGTTTGAATACCGTGGAAAGGGCCACACGATTGGTGCTGACGAAAAGAAGTGGAAGTCTCGTTTCGACTGGATGATCGTTATCGGGTCGGCGTTACCTTCACTTTTGTGGGGTGTTGCTTTTGCAAACATTGTTCAAGGTGTGCCGCTTAATAAAGATCACGTGTACACCGGAACACTCTTCACCTTGCTAAACCCATATGGTTTGCTGGGTGGGCTGGTAACACTAACCCTTTTCTTCACGCACGGCTTAGTTTTTATCACGCTTAAGACCGACGGTGATATCAAAGACCGGGCTCGCGCCTTGGCAACAAAAGCAGGTACTGTAACAACAGTCTTGGCTGCAGGTTTCTTGGTTTGGACTCTAGTTGCACACTTCAGTTTGATCGGATTCATCTTGACTGCACTTGCCGCTTTGTCTTTGATCGCGGCACTTTTTGCAAATCACTATAAGCGTGAGGGGATTTCCTTCTCGCTTCTCGTATTCACCATCATCACTGCAGTTGGTTCGCTGTTTGCGGCTCTATTCCCAAACGTATTTCCATCAACAACAAACCCGGCGTTCAGCCTCACCATTGATAACGCATCATCAAGTCAATACACGCTGACTGTCATGACCTGGGTTGCAGTGTTTATGATTCCTTTAGTACTGATTTATCAGGGCTGGACCTACTGGGTCTTCCGAAAGCGAGTAAGCCGTCAATCAATTCCGGCCGGCTCGCACTAACTAACAGGAAACATAATCAAGCCATTAGATCCAAGGCTCCTTAGGGAGGCAGGGGCGGCCCGCTGGTTCATAGCCGGTGTGGTCGCCCTTGCACTGCTTGGAACTTCGGCCACGATTCTGTTTAGCTGGTCGCTTGCTTTTTTAGTCAGTCAGATTTTTATTGAACACGCAAGCGTCTCATCGGTGTCTTTTTGTTTTATTTTCATCGCGGCTGGTGGTTTGGTAAAGGCGCTCGTAATTTGGCTTCAAGAGTTACTTGCCACGCGAGCTTCGTCTTCGGTAAAGCTAGAACTTAGGCACAAGTTCTATGCCTCATTGACCAAACTTGGCCCAAGTTGGCTCTCCAAGCAAAGTATTGCCGAAGTAAACGTGCTTGCCACGGTCGGCCTAGATGCGCTAGATCCATATTTTGCAAAATTTCTCCCGCAGCTCGTGTACACGGCACTGGTAACCCCAATCTTTATTGTGGTCATTTGGATGAATGACTTGGCTAGTGGCATAACACTCCTGGTAACCCTTCCGTTGATTCCCATTTTTATGATTCTGATTGGCTGGGCAACGGGCGCGGTCCAGCAACGTCAATTGGACTCCCTGGAACTGCTCTCTAAACATTTTCTAGAGGTTTTGAGAGGCTTGACGACGCTAAAGATTTTCAATCGAGTTTCAGCGCAAACCGAGACAATGACTCAGGTGAGTAGGCAATACCGCGAAAGAACTATGAAAGTCTTGCGCGTCACATTCCTTTCAGGATTTGCCTTGGAGCTCATCGCAAGCTTGTCAGTTGCACTTATCGCTGTTTCGATTGGCTTGAGGTTGATGAGCGGTGATCTCACTCTGATGCTGGGGCTGTTCGTATTGTTGTTGGCACCTGAGGCCTTTTTGCCAATTCGCCAAGTTGGCGCACAATTCCATGCCTCATCTGAAGGTGTTACATCAGCCAAGCGCGTCTTAGACGTTATTGATGGCTCCGCTTCGCTTGAATCGAATTCGCCTTCAAAGTCTTTTTCTAGGTATGAATTCTTGCCGGGCGAATTGACTGTTCTGACCGGTCCATCCGGCATCGGGAAGTCTACAATCTTTAGAGATTTGCTAGGTTTCAGTGGACAAGCCGCAATTCTGCCGCACGATCAATGCGCCTGGTTGCCACAATCAACCAGCCTATTTAGCGGATCGGTGTCCGAAAATATCGCAGGTTCCGCAAGTCTCGCCAAATCAGAAAGGCTTGGCCTTTCAATGGCATTGGCGGCTCTGGATGATTTACCTCCAGATTATGAAGTTGGTGTTGACGGTGCACGCGTTTCCGGTGGGCAAGCTCAGCGGATTTGTTTGGCGAGGGCGTTCTATCGGCTAATTGACTCTGGCTGCCAATTTCTATTACTTGACGAACCGATATCGGCCCTTGATTCGACTCGCGCTGGCAAGGTGATCGAAACACTCCATGCGTTCGCAAAAGAGGGTAAAACTGTTGTAGCAATCACACATCAAATTGGTCTCATCAAGGCCGCAGACAGAGTGATTGAGGTTGGTAATGTTTAGCGGTTTGCGGAAGACCATATCGCTTGCGCTGCCAAAAGACCGATACTTCAAACTCGGCCTCTTGGTTTCGGTTTTTCAGGGCGCGTCAGCCGTTGCGCTACTGGGTGTTTCAGCTTGGTTAATCTCACGAGCTGCCGAAATGCCGTCTATTGTTTACCTCAGTCTTGCAGTTGTTGGAGTTCGAGGCTTTGCAATTGGACGAGCAACCTTCCGCTATGCAGAACGCCTACTGCTGCACGAATCAGCCTTCCGAATGTTGGGGGAGCTCCGGCCGAAATTGTTTAAGGCGCTGGTGCCATTCATACCAGCCGGCATGTCGGCTCAGGGCCGTGGCGAAACGATTTCAAAGGTGGTCACTGATGTTGATGAACTCCAGAACCTACCTTTACGCGTGGTTGCACCGATTATTCAGGCAGCATCGGTTGGCCTTGCTTCTGTAATTTTTCTAGGTTTTTTGTTTCCACCGCTGGCACTGGCTCTGGCCACGACCTTGATTGCCGCTTTCCTTATAGCGATGCCAATTAGCTCCAAACTAGCGAAAAATGCCGATTTAGCGGTCAGTCCACTAAAAGCTCAATTAGCCAATCAAAGCCTCGAACTTCTTGAGCACCAGGATGTCTTGATTGCTTACGGTTGGCTTCCGGCAAAGTTAGAAAAGCTCGAAAAAATCGATGCAGATCTGCACAAGGCTTCGAGCAATAGCTCGGTATCAAACGGTGCCGGTTTGGCCCTATTTTCAGGACTGTCGACAATTTCGGTGCTGGCAGGATGCTGGCTTGGTTCTCTATCTGTTGTAGCCGGCGCAAACCCAGGCGTTCAACTGGCAGTATTTGCCTTACTTCCGATGGCGATTTTCGAGGTGGTGCAGAACGCTCAGCCGGCGATGTCGGCTCTCAATAAATTTAGAACAAGCGCAGACCGGGTCTTAGACCTCCTAAATCGTGAAATTCCAGTCGAATTGTCGATCGCCAATGGTGTCTCGGAGTTAGACCATTTTGATTCATTGGAGTTTTCGAACTTTGGAGTTCGTTATCCAGAAAATAAAACCGAAACCATCAGCAATTTCAATCTCAAAATGAACCGCGGATCAAGGGTCTTTTTGGGTGGTGACAGTGGTTCAGGAAAATCCACTGTTGGCCAAGCTCTGGTTCGGTTAATTGAGCATTCGTCAGGCACTTATCTAATAAATGGCTCACCAGTTGAAGAATTCACAATTGAGTCGATACATCGGCTTGTGGGTTATGTAGAGCAGGAGCCGACTATTTTTATCGGCGACTTGCGGTCCAATTTAATATTTGCAAAGCCAGAGGCAAGCGACTCGGAATTAATTGATGTGCTTGTGTCGGTGGGGCTTTGGGACATGTTTAAGACTCGGGAGGGGCTCAACACAGGGTTGGGAGATCGGGGAGTTCTAATCTCTGGCGGGGAAGCCCAACGCCTGGCATTGGCACGCGCATTGCTTGCAGATTTTCAGGTCCTGGTGCTCGATGAGCCAACTGCAAATGTGGATGAACGTCAAGCTGATTCCCTAGTTTCTGATTTGCTTTCAATATCAACAGCCGATTCAAAACGGGCCGTGCTTTTGATCAGTCACGATGAGCGTTTTGCCGAACTCTGTGACCAAGCAATTCGTCTCTAGTCGATTGCCTTAGCAAGCAGGCGCAGTCGCCTTTGAAAGGCTTCAAGGTGGGAGGCTTTTCCTACTGGGGATCCCAGACCAATCCAAGCCGATACCGGCTTTATGCCTTGCAGTGAGCTCAGTGCCCAAATTTCGAGTCCGACAAGGTCGGCTGGCTTCGATTTTTCAAGTCGAGTATCAATTCCCATTTGCTTTGCGATTTCAAAGACAAGTTTTCTCGTGATGCTAGGCAACCATGGCAAAGAATCGTCAGGAGCGCAAAGCACATCGCCTCGCCACCACACAATGGAGCTCAAGGCGCCTTCTAGAACGAAACCCTCGGAACTTAGCAAAATCGCTTCGTCAGCGCCATGCATTTTCGCATTTCTGCGCATCTGCATACCAAGGCTCAAATCCGGACCTTTGAGCTTTGGGTTCGATCTAGGGTCTGGCCCAGGAAAAGTCCAAAGTGTAATTTCATTTAAAAGTTCCGGGGCCTGGCGCAGCCGAAGATAAAAGGCTCCCTTTGGTTCAACGTCTGAATGGAATTCAATTCTCGGGAACCAACTACCTTGCCGCGGGAGCGCTTCCCTCACGGCAGCCAAGAACTCATCGAGCTGGTCTTTCAAAATGGGATGACTCGCGGTCACCCAAGTAGCGAAGCGCTGAAAATGACCATCTAGATCGAGTACTCGACCATCGACTACAAGCCAACTATCGGCTGCAGCGAGGTGAACTTCACCTGAGGTTTCTTTGGTGACAGGCACCAGTCCACCCGAGGTAAAGCGATAGAACTGACCGTGGTCTGCCATTTCGCCTCCTCAATCAGGTGCCTTTGCGTCTAATCTAGAGGAATAATTGGACACATCCCAATCGAGAACAATCAGGAGCCGAAATGCAATTGTGCAGTGCGGTTCTAGCCGGTTGGGTTCAGCCGGCCGACATTTTTGTTCAGTTCTTTAATAATGAACCCCATTCTTTTTGGTTAGATCGGGAGTTCCACTCAAACCAAAGATTTTCAATTCTTGGTGCAGGATTTCCAGACATAAAAAACGAATTTGATTACACGCGCTCGGATCTGGCTGATGCTCCAATTTCCACTGAACTGCCGTTTACTTGGCGCCCGGGGCTTATCGGCTGGATCAGTTATGAGGGGGAGCAGCGCTTCATGCGAGTCGATCGGGCCATTGTTTTCGATCACGATGCGCAACGACTCTTTTTCGTTGGGCTCTTCAACACCCAGGCTCAGTTTGATGATTGGCACCACGCTGCTCTGCTGCGTTTGGGGTTATCTGGCGGGCAAGTTGCACAATATCTTCATGGTGAGAATCCCGATTTGGCCCCCACGAGCGTCCGGTTGCGCCAATCGCCTGCGGAATACCTCAACCTAATTCTCAAAGCCCAGAAACACATTGTGGCCGGGGACGTTTATCAGGTTTGCTTGACGAACCAAATCGAGGTCCAAACACTTGCCGATCCACTTGCGGTGTTTCTGAAATTGCGGCTAGCTAACCCGGCTCCATACGCGTGCTTCATAAAAATGAACGAAACGGTTTTAGCTGGTACGTCACCAGAGCAATTCATTTCGGTCTCGGCTGAAGGTCTAATATCTAGCAAACCCATAAAGGGCACAAGACCCCGCTCCGACAATTTCGAGGAAGATCTGGCAAGTGCAGAAGAACTTCGCACCGATGCGAAAGAGCGCGCTGAAAATCTAATGATTGTTGATTTGATGCGAAATGATCTCGGCAAAGTGGCAGAAGTTGGCTCGGTGTCTGTCCCCTTACTTTTCCAGATCGAAAAATACGCCACCGTTCATCAACTTGTGAGCACGGTAAATGCGCAAAAGGTCGAAGAGATTAGTGCCCTGGATGTTGTGCTCGCTGCATTCCCAGGCGGGTCCATGACCGGTGCGCCGAAAATCCGGGCCATGGAGATTATCTCGGAGTTGGAGCGGGAACATCGAGGTGTTTATTCCGGTTGTGCAGGATATTTGGGATTCGACGGATCGGCAGAGTTTTCGATGACAATTCGAAGTATCGTTTTCGATGCAGGGATAGCAACCATTGGCATCGGTGGTGGAATCACGATCGATTCAAACCCAGAAGCGGAGCTAGCGGAGACCAGGCTAAAGGCGAAAGCACTTCTCGAAGCCCTAAACGCGCCTGACCCGTGGGTCAGTTGATAACCTTGACTGATGGGTTTAGAACCCGCGTATTTCATGAAAAGCGAGTAAATGACTGAGCAAAGCACGCCCCTCACCGGCGAAACCGACTATGACGTAGCTGCAATTCAAGAGAAGTGGCTACCGATTTGGGATGAACTGCGCCCATTTGCCTCAGGAAATTCAGGAGACGAACGTCCAAAGAAGTATGTTTTGGACATGTTCCCTTACCCTTCAGGTGACCTTCACATGGGGCATGCGGAGGCATACGCTCTTGGCGACGTAATTTCGCGGTACTGGGTTCAAAAGGGTTTCAACGTCATGCACCCGATTGGTTGGGATAGCTTCGGTTTGCCTGCCGAGAACGCTGCCATCAAGCGCGGCTTAGACCCAAAGGGTTGGACCTACGACAACATTGCACAGCAGAAGGCTTCTATGCGCCGCTATGCCTGTTCATTTGACTGGGATAGGGTTCTGGTCACCTCTGATCCAATGTATTACCGCTGGAACCAATGGCTATTTCTCGAGTTTTACAACAAAGGTCTCGCCTACCGCAAAAATTCAAATGTCAACTGGTGCCCAAGTTGCCAGACAGTTTTGGCAAACGAGCAGGTTGTCCAAGGGTTATGCGAGCGTTGCGACAGCGTAGTTACCAAGAAGGCTCTTACCCAGTGGTATTTCAAAGTCACGGACTACGCTGATCGACTTCTTGACGATCTTGACACTCTCGAGGGAAACTGGCCGGCCAAGGTGCTTTCAATGCAGCGCAATTGGATTGGCCGCTCATACGGCGCGGATGTTGATTTTGAAATTGAAGGTCGAAGTGAGCCGGTAACGGTATTCACAACTCGCCCAGACACCCTATTTGGGGCCACCTTTATGGTGGTTGCCGCTGACAGTGAACTTGCCGGTGAACTAGCAGCTGACTCCAATCCTGAAATCCAGAAGGCCTTCACCAGTTACCTTGAAATGGTTAAGAAGTCCAACGACATCGAGCGCCTGGCTACCGACCGCCCGAAGACTGGCGTTGATCTTGGACGTTTTGCAATCAATCCAGTAAACGGGGAAAAGCTTCCTATATGGGCATCCGACTATGTGCTAGCAGATTACGGTCACGGCGCCATCATGGCTGTGCCAGCTCATGATCAAAGAGACTATGAATTCGCTAAGGCGATGAATTTGCCAATACGCAACGTAGTTGATGTAAAGGATGAAAACGGGATATCGATTGACCCGGTCGCCTCTGGAGCACCAACTACCGGTGCTGGTCGGCTAATAAACTCTGGACCACTCGATGGTTTGGATAAAGTTGCCGCAATTGAAAAAATGACCGGCATCCTTGAGTCTCGTGCTCAGGGTAAAAAGACTAAGAACTTCCGCCTTCGTGACTGGTTAATTTCCCGTCAGCGTTACTGGGGCACCCCGATTCCAATCATCCATTGTGAGATGTGCGGGGAAGTTCCGGTACCGGCCGACCAGCTGCCAGTTTTGTTGCCATCAGCTGATGGGCTTGACCTCACGCCGAAGGGAACTTCACCCCTCGGTGGAGCCAGCGACTGGGTTAATGTGACCTGCCCTAAGTGTGGAATGCCGGCAAAACGGGACACTGACACCATGGACACTTTTGTGGATTCATCTTGGTATTTCCTGCGTTTTCTTTCGCCGAATTCCACTGAGGTAGCTTTTCCAAAGGACGAAGCAAAAGCCTGGGCGCCAGTCGACCAATACGTTGGCGGTGTGACACATGCGATTTTGCACCTGCTCTATGCTCGTTTTGTCACAAAGGTTCTCCACGATCTCGATTACATCGATTTTGAAGAACCCTTCACCAGGCTTTTGAACCAGGGCATGGTCCTAATGGGTGGAAGCGCGATGTCAAAATCACGCGGAAACTTGGTTGCCCTAAGTGAGCAACTTGACGAACATGGCGTTGATGCAGTTCGACTAACCATGTCCTTCGCCGGTCCACCAGAGGACGACATTGACTGGGCTGATGTTTCACCTGCCGGTTCTGCAAAGTTCTTGGCTCGAGCCTGGCGAGCAGCCAATGATGTGACATCTGAACCAGGAATTGGTTTCGAGGCCGGCAACGCGGAGCTGAGAAAAGCCACGCACTCGTTCCTAAGGGATTTCGGTCCACTCATCGAAGGTTTCAAGTTCAATGTTGGCGTTGCCAAAATCATGGAACTGGTAAACGCACTTCGCAAGGCTATTGATGGCTCAGCAGGCCCGAGCGATCCTGCCGTTCGCGAAGCTGCAGAGGTGGTTGCTAAGGCGCTTTCTCTCTTTGCCCCATACACGGCCGAGGACATGTGGCAAAAATTGGGTTATCAACCTGGCGTGGCACTTGCGCAGTTGCCCGACGCTGACCTGAGTCTCTTAGTGGAAAGCTCCATTGTCGCCATCGCCCAAGTTGATGGCAAGGTTCGCGATAAGTTCGAAGTGCCAGTGGACATCACTGAAGACGCACTACGCGCCATGGCGATGAGTTCCCCACAGGTGATCAAGGCGATCGGTGACAAAATCGTCACCAACGTAATTGTTCGTGCACCGAAACTTGTCAACATCGCAACAAAATAAATAGTTTTCAACAGAGTAAAACTTAGCCGTTACGTCCCTGGCGTGACGGTTTAGTTTTACCTTCATGGATGATTTGAAGACCGCGCTGAAAAAATTCGTTGGTGAACAGGCAACGAATCGCAAATCAATTCTTCTGGTACTGGTTTTAGTTGTTGCCATCGTGTTTGTGGTCAATTCGGTTTCTTCCGGTTCTGCCAAAACTGTAATCTCAAGCCCGGTGCAAACCGGCAACCCCGAGCCCAACGTTTCACTTCCCAAGTTTTACATTCACATAGTTGGTGAGATAAAGACGCCGGGCGTCTATGAGCTTGAGGTGGGGGCCAGATTGTTTGACGCCGTAGTGGCGGCCGGAGGGTTTCTCTCAGACGCCGATCAAGGCAGCGTTAATTTAGCAAGAACCTTGACTGACGGCGAGCAAATCATCGTCCTAAAAGAGGGAATGCAGCAAACATCGACGAGTCCAGGTGGAATCGGCGCTTTGATTTCAATCAATCGGGGCACCCAGGCAGAGCTCGAAAGCCTTCCCGGAGTCGGCCCCGCGCTTGCCGGCCGAATTATTGATTGGCGAACTGCAAATGGCGGATTTAAGAAGAAAGAAGACCTGCTAAATGTTGGAGGAATTGGCGACAAACTATTCGCTGGGCTAAGCAAATCGATAACACTATGAGATCTCTATTCCAAGCTAATCTCGCCAATTGCTGATATGAAAAGACTCTTAACTCTTGGGGTGCTCGGTCTGTCGATTGAACTTATTTCGTATCTAATCGGAAAGAGTTCTCACCAGGTTGAGAAATGGCGAGTAGATTCCTACGGCGGTCCTTTTTCAGAGCTCAGACGAACTTTTTTGGACCAACTTCATGGTGTGAGTTCCAATGCAGATGCCTTGGTCGCGGGCCTAGCCATCGGTGACACCTCTATGCTCTCGACGGAGTTCAAGGAGCAGATGAAAACAGTTTCTCTGACCCATTTGACGGCTGTTTCAGGTGCTAATTGCGCAATCGTTATTGGGCTCATTTATTTGGTGCTTTCGCAGTTCCCGGTCAATCGAACGTTGAAGATTTCGATTTCGCTATCGGCCCTAATCCTTTACATTTTGCTAGTGGGCCCTCAGGCAAGCGTGCTTAGAGCTGGAGTCATGACCGCTGTCGTATTAATCGCAGCGGGATTTGGTAGGGGAGTGGAGCCGAGTTTGGCGTTGGCTTTCAGTGCAACCGCACTCTTACTAATAAATCCATGGCTTGCCAATGACTATGGCTTTCAGCTCTCAGTGTTGGCTACTTTCGGCATTCTCGAACTAGCCCCCTCACTTACAAAACGTTTGAATCAGAGGTTGCCAACCTGGCTCTCACTGGCATTAGCGATTTCAATTTCGGCGCAATTGGTATGCATGCCAGTGCTTCTACAGTTACAAACAGGCCTGTCGACATATTCGATTCCAGCAAATATCCTTGTCGAACCTCTGGTTGCGCCAATAACAGTTCTGGGTATTTTGGCTTGCCTGATTACTCCTCTGGCACCCTGGCTAACAACATTTCTCGCATGGATTGCGTCGTTTTGCGCGCAATTCATCGTTGCCAGCGTGTCTTGGTTGTCGGGCCTACCAAACGCAACACTGGGTTGGTTGAACGGAACAGCGGGACTGCTGATTGCATCAGTTTTTGTCGCGGCGACCTTTCTCTGGCTTAGATCGAATCGAGAAACCGTTCGACTCGTGAGCCTTGTGTTTATGTCAATAGTGATTGCTGTAACTATCGGTGGTTGCAGTGCGCAAAGCATCAGGGGGCTTAGCTGGCCTCAAAGTGATTGGACAGTAATTTCCTGCGATGTTGGGCAAGGAGACGCAACAGTAATTCGTTCTTTGGGTTTTGTTGCTGTAATCGATGCTGGGAGGAAACCCGGCCCAGTTAACTCATGTTTGCAGCAACTCCATGTGGATCGAATAGACCTATTGGTTCTAACCCACTACGACATGGATCACGTCGGCGGGCTTGATGGAGTTCTAAACCATCGCTCGGTTTTCCGAGCGCTAATCACGGGCTTCAGAGACCCTAGGCCATCTGCCCAAACAATTTATAACCAGCTCCGCAAGGCGGCTACTGAAGTATCAAATGCAGAGACTGGAATGCATGGGTTTCTGGGTAACTATCGGTGGCAAGTTCTTTCACCGCATCACGGGGCACCAGAGGCGGAGGACTCAAACGATGGCAGTGTAACCATGCTGTTTCGCAGTAACGAGCTGAATATTTTGACGCTTGCAGACCTCGGCGAGCGAGGGCAAATGCGCCTTGCGGCCGAGTCAGCCAATTGGCTTGGAAACGGGCTAGGACCGGCACCTTTGGTAGTCAAGGTCTCCCATCATGGCTCCAGCGACCAGTACTCGGAACTCTATGAGGCCTTGCGCCCCGACGTGGCACTGGTGTCGGTCGGTGCCAATAATGACTATGGTCATCCAACCGCTAGAGCATTGAGTATGCTCGCACGAGCCGGGGCACGAACTTTCAGAACAGACAGAGAGGGTTCAATAGCGGTGTCAGTGACTAATCGGCGATTGCAGGTGCAGGTAGTCTTGAACGGTGGCTAGAGCGAGGGTAATGGAATGGCGTGCGGCTTCCCCCTATCCGATTGTTTTCATATCGGGTCCCCAAGAGTTCCTTGCAACAAGGGCGATTCGCTCGATTCGCGAGCAACTGAAAACCGTGGATGCCGCTCTAGAAATTCACGAGATAGAAGCGTCGGATTACGTTTCTGGTCAATTGATGAATCTAACTAGCCCATCGCTCTTTGCTGAACCACGCTTGCTCATAATTTCTGGCGTGGAGAAATGCAGTGACGACCTAATCGCTGACGGGTTAGCTTATATCGATGGCCCAACCTCAGACACAACAGTAATTCTCCGTCACAACAGCTCAAGTGTTCGAGGTAAGAAACTGGTTGATGCGATTCGCCTCAACGAGAATTGCGCTGAAGTTGCTTGCTTGGCTATCAAAAACGATGGCGAAAAACTCTTATTTATTCAGGAAGAGTTTTCGCAACAAGGTAGAAAGATCAGTCAAGGGGGAGCGAGGGCTTTACTGGATGCCTTTGCTGATGATTTAGCTGAGCTGGCAGGCGCGTGTCAGCAATTAACCCAAGACAGCTCAGAGGTGATCACCGAGGAAATCGTTGATCGTTATTACGGTGGCCGAGTTGAAACCAATGCGTTCAAGGTAATCGAAGCGGCACTAGCCGGGAATGCAGGGCAAGCTTTGGCCCTTTTGCGACATGCACTTGCTACCGGAGCCGATCCCGTGCCTCTTGTAGCCGGAATCGCCATGAAAATAAGGCAGATGACTAAGTTGTATGGAAATCGAAACGCCTCTGCATCTAGTGTGGGTTTGGCTCCATGGCAGCTTGACCGAATTAAGCGAGACTTGGCAGGCTGGACAGATGATGGTTTAGGGCTTGTCGTTCAACGCTTGGCTGAGGCGGATGCTTCAGCGAAAGGCGCTGAAAGAGATCCTGTTTTCACACTGGAGAAGCTGGTGCAGCTAGTAGCCGCTAAGGGCAAAATTTAATGAAATTCAAGCTAGCAACTCTGGTTGGATTCTCATCAATTCTTTTTATTTCCCTGGTGCTCCGACCACCAGTGGCAACTATGGGTCCATTGCTTCATGAGATTTCCCTAAATCTCGGCTTGAGCACCACTGAAATAGGAATATTGGCAGCTTCTCCGGTGCTCTGTTTTGGGTTAGGTGCTTTCACTAGCCCATGGTTGGTTAGGAAGTATGGCCTCAATCGGTCAATGTTGCTTATTTTGGTTACGCTGCTTTTGGCTTCAATAGTTCGGCTGTTTTTTGGTTACTCGGGCTTGTTAATCGGAACCCTTGGCGTGGGGCTCGCAATTGCAGTGGCCAACGTTCTGTTACCCACGGTAGTTAGGGTCGAATATGCGAATCGCGTGCCTTTAATTACAGGTGTTTACACCACGGTTTTGGCTTTATCGGCCAGCTTTGCTGCCGCCGCCGCTGTGCCAACAAGCGAAGGCCTTGGCGGCTGGCAGGCATCTTTAGCCATTTGGGTTCTGCCCGTAGGCCTAGCTATTCTCCTTTGGTTGCCAAAAACGAGATTCCAATCTCCGCATGTGCCGCAGTTAACACAAGAGGCTGCTTCTGAGCGCACCGCAGTTATAAGATCGCCGATAACCTGGGCTGTAGTTGGAATCTTTGGGTTGCAGTCCCTAGGTTTCTATTCGGTTCTTGGCTGGCTGCCATCAATGCTCTCAAGTTTCGGTTTTAGTCCCGGCGAAGCCGGGGCCTACCTGGGCCTTGCAACTGCAGTGGGAATACCTTTCGGCTTAGCGCTCTCAATCTTTATTGGAAGGTTTAGATCCTTATCGATATGGGTTGCGGGGGCCAGTTTATTCACTCTTGCGGGGTTCACTTTCTTGCTCTTCACGGTCGAAAATTCGAGTTTGGTTATACCAGCTGCTATTTTCATGGGCCTTGGGCAAGCATCGAGCTTTCCGCTTTCACTTTCGATCATCGGGACCCGTGCCTCGACCAAAGCTCAGACAACCCAATTGTCGGCTTTGGCGCAGGGTGTGGGTTACCTAATTGCAGCGATCGGCACTTTCCTAGTTGGAGCCCTAGAACAGTCAAGTGGGCATTGGATCCTAAGCATCCTATTTCTTATGGTCATCACGATTTTTCAGGTGTTCGTCGGGTATCTAGCCGGCAGACCCGGAAAAATTCCAGCTCGTTAGATCTTTGCAATTGAGGTAGATCCAGACATCTACCGAAGACTTAAAAAGAAAACCCGTCACCACTGGGTGACGGGTTTTCTATAGAACGCTTTAGAGCGCTGCAACCTTCTTAGCCAATGCTGACTTGCGGTTTGCCGCGTTGTTCTTGTGAAGAACGCCCTTCGAAACTGCCTTGTCAAGCTTCTTGCCAGCAAGCGCTAGCGCTGCAGCGGCAGCTGCCTTGTCGCCTGAAGCGGTTGCCTCGCGAGATGCGCGGATAGCAGTCTTAACCTCGCTGCGAACAGCCTTGTTGCGCTCGGCAGCCTTTAGGTTGGTGCCAATTCGCTTAATCTGTGACTTGATGTTTGCCATGTTTCACTTTCTTAGTTTGCGTCTTGCAGTCGCAAGCCCGCGGAATATGTTCAAAACTTTGGGATTCTGGTTGAACTAGTCATCCTTATCAGCCTCTAACTCTATCACTTGGTTCGTGGATTGGGCAAGCAAATCCGAAGCAAAGCCATCGTGTGTGCGAGAATGGTTCAACCGTCGTAACGGTCCCTTTTCCTAAACAACTGAGGTTTATTTTGTCGCCACGCGCAACCCGCCGCCTAGAGCCGGCGAAGACCGACCCGGCGTTCATCCGCAATTTTTGCATCATTGCGCACATCGATCACGGTAAGTCGACGTTGGCTGACCGAATGTTGCAACTGACCGGAGTCGTAGATGACCGCTCAATGCGCGCTCAATATTTGGACCGCATGGACATTGAGCGCGAGCGCGGCATCACCATTAAGTCTCAGGCCGTTCGAATGCCTTGGGAGGTTGAGGGTGAAACTTACGCCCTGAACATGATTGACACACCTGGTCACGTTGACTTCACCTATGAAGTTTCTAGGTCTCTGGCCGCTTGTGAAGGTGCAGTGCTGCTTGTAGATGCGGCTCAAGGAATCGAAGCTCAGACCTTGGCAAACCTCTATTTGGCTATGGAAAACGATCTAGAAATCATTCCAGTCTTGAACAAGATCGATCTTCCTGCAGCCCAACCAGAAAAGTATGCCGAAGAACTCGCCAACCTAATTGGCGGAAACCCAGAAGACTGCCTTCGAGTTTCTGGCAAGACTGGTGTCGGTGTTGACGTGCTCTTAGACAAAATTGTTCGCACGATTCCCAAGCCTGTTGGTGACCCAAATGCCCCGGCCCGGGCCATGATTTTTGACTCCGTGTACGACTCTTACCGAGGCGTTGTCACCTACGTTCGCATGATTGATGGCCACCTAAAGCCACGCGAGCAAATCACCATGATGTCGACAAGGGCAGTGCATGAAGCACTTGAAATAGGCGTATCTTCGCCAGAGCCGGAACCGACAAAGGGTCTGGGAGTTGGCGAGGTTGGTTACCTCATCACCGGAGTAAAGGACGTTCGTCAATCCAAAGTTGGAGACACGGTCACAACCAAGTTGAACCCTGCGACGGAACCGTTGAAAGGCTATGCCGACCCTAAGCCAATGGTTTTCTCAGGGGTTTATCCGATTGACGGAAGTGACTATCCGGTCTTGCGCGAAGCCCTAGATAAATTGAAGCTTTCTGACGCGGCATTGGTGTACGAGCCGGAAACCTCGGTTGCCCTCGGATTTGGTTTCCGAATTGGATTCTTGGGTCTTTTGCACCTTGAAATCGTTACGGAGCGTCTAGAGCGCGAATTCGGTCTAGATCTAATCGCGACAGCGCCTTCCGTGGTTTACGAGGTAACTCTGGAAAACGGCGAAGAAATCACCGTTACCAACCCGAGCGAGTTTCCTGGCGGCAAGATCAAAAAGATCATGGAGCCACTGGTTCGTGCGACCATCCTCAGCCCCAAAGACTACGTGGGCACAATCATGGAACTCTGTCAGTCACGCAGAGGAACAATGATTGACATGCAGTACCTCGGTGAAGATCGGGTTCAGTTGCGCTACGAATTGCCGCTTGCAGAAATCGTCTTCGACTTCTTTGATCAGCTAAAGAGTAAAACTGCCGGTTATGGCTCACTCGACTACGAAGAAATCGGTATGGCTCAGGGTGACCTAGTGAAGGTCGACTTGCTGCTACAGGGTGAGCAAGTAGACGCATTTAGCGCCATCGTTCACCGTGACAAGGCATATGCCTATGGCGTAATGATCACTGGCAAATTGCGAGAACTGATCCCGCGCCAACAATTCGAAGTGCCAATTCAGGCGGCCATCGGTGCCAGAATTATTGCCCGTGAATCCATTCGCGCGATGCGCAAGGATGTTTTGGCCAAATGTTATGGCGGTGACATTAGTCGAAAGCGCAAACTTCTTGAGAAGCAAAAAGAGGGTAAGAAGCGCATGAAGACTATTGGTCGAGTAGAGGTTCCTCAAGAGGCCTTCATCGCTGCGCTGTCGACTGATGGTGAGAAAAAGGGCGAAAAGAAGGGCAAGTAATTGGCCGGGCCCTTGCCTATTGGCGATCCAGTGCCAAGTGATGGCTCACTGCCGGATCAGGCCGGCATCGGTGCAGATTTGCGATCCTTCCACGCCTACGTTCATATCCCTTTTTGCAGGGTTCGATGTGGGTACTGCGACTTCAACACATATACCTCGACTGAACTTGAAGGTGCATCACAGAGCGAATACGCGCAAACGCTGATTCGGGAAATCAAGCTAAGTTCTCAAATCCTTGATCGCGGAGGAGTCGCAAAGCGCCCATTGACCACCGTTTTTTTTGGCGGGGGAACCCCAACGCAGTTGCCAGCTAAGGATTTGGTAGCAATTCTTGACACGCTCGTTGCAGAATTCGGCATAGTTGCCGGGGCAGAAATAACCTCAGAGGCTAACCCAGACAATGTTGATCTCGAATATCTTTCTGCACTGAAAGAAGGCGGCTTCACTCGAATTTCTTTCGGAATGCAATCGGCTGTGCCATCGGTGCTCAAGACTCTTGAGCGCACTCATAACCCTGCAAATTTGCCCGAGGTAATTTCGGCCGCAAAGGCTGTCGGGCTTCAAACTTCAGTGGACTTAATCTATGGGGCGCCAGGGGAGTCCATTGAGCAATGGCAGGAGAGCCTCAGAGCGGCGGTGGATTTGGCACCCGATCACATTTCGGCGTATTCGCTAATCGTCGAGGATGGCACGAAGCTCGCACGACAGATCAGATCTGGCGAATTGCCACAGCCTGATGAAGACCTTCAAGCTGATAAATACGAGGTCGCCGATAAAGTCTTGGCCGAGGCCGGATTCGAATGGTACGAAGTTAGCAATTGGGCAAGAAAATCAGACGATGCCGACTTCAGTTCGGCGCATAATCTCGCCTACTGGACTTCGCAAGACTGGTGGGGATATGGGCCAGGCGCCCACAGTCACATTGGTGGAGTTCGCTGGTGGAACGTGAAGCATCCAAGCGCATACTCTGCAAAACTCTTAAGTGGCCAGTCGCCTGCGGTCGGGCGGGAGACACTGGATGAACGAACCCGTCTCGAGGAGCGAGTGTTGCTTGAAATCCGAATCTCGCGGGGTTTGCCTGTGAACACGGCTAAACAGGCCAACAGCGATGCAGCCACCCTAATCGCGGGTTTTATAGCTGACGGTTTGGTGGACCCGGGGCTCGCGTTTCAAGGCATGCTGATTTTGACTCCGAAGGGCCGTTTGCTAGCAGATTCTTTGGTTCGCAAGCTATTGGCTTAGCTAAGTTCGAGCGCGGGAATCCGATTAAGGCGCCGAACCAAGAGTAATATTGGCACTCTAAGGGTTCGAGTGCTAGCAATGAATAGGAGGCGACGATGATTCCAGAGCGCAGTCTTGAAGTTCTTCGCGCTATTGTTCAGGACTACATCCAAACTAAAGAGCCAGTCGGTTCGAAATCCTTGGTGGAACGTCATCAATTCGGTGTTTCCTCTGCCACTATTCGCAATGAAATGGCAATGCTTGAAGAGGAAGATCTCATTCACGCACCGCACACCTCTGCCGGAAGAGTCCCAACTGACAAGGGATACCGTCTCTTTGTGGATCGACTTGGCGAGGTGAAGCCACTCTCGGTAAGTGAAAAAGCCGCAATATCTAATTTCATGGTGGGCAGCGCCGATCTAGATGAGACATTGGGGCGCACAGTGAGATTGCTGTCTCAATTGACCAATCAGGTGGCAATGGTTCAGTATCCGACTTTGGGTCGCGCAAAAGTTCGAAATATTGAATTGATTCAGGCTGCTGACACAAGAATTCTGCTAATACTGATAACTGACAGCGGGCGAATTCAGCAACACGTAATAGAGCTCAATGAAAACGTTGATGTCGAATTTATTTCCGAAGTTCGAGGCCGTCTTAATGCTCTCTTGGCTGGCTCGGCACTGTCAGAGGTCAGTGCGCTTTTGGCTGGATTCTCGAGTGGTTTTAGCGGCCAAAAAATGGCCCAGTTGGAACTAATCAGGAGTAGTTTGCTTGAACAGGTCGATGCCAATCGACAGGAAAAGATTATTCTGGCTGGAACCGCAAATCTGGCTCGCCGCGAAGATGATTTTCCGGGTAGCATTTCACCCGTTTTGGAAGCGATCGAAGAGCAGGTTGTGCTTCTGAAATTAATCACTGAACTGCAGGCGGAACAACACGGCGTTAGTCTCCGAATTGGACGAGAGAACGAACACGAAAGCTTCGCCAATGCTTCGGTGGTCGTCTCTGGTTATGAAAATCAGGGCAGCGAGATTGCAAAATTAGGCGTAATTGGTCCAACTCGGATGGACTACTCATCAAACATCTCCGCGGTCCGCGCAGTTGCGCGTTATCTCACAAAAGCATTAGGGAACTGAGAAGAACATGGCTGATCACTACGAAGTTTTGGGTCTAGAACGGGACGCTAGCCCTGACCAAATTAAAAAGGCCTATCGCAAGCTTGCTCGTGAATTGCACCCAGACGTCAACCCTGGCGCCGATTCGGAGGAACGATTCAAGGCGGTCACTCATGCCTATGAAGTTTTGAGTGATTCGGATTCTCGAAGGCAGTATGACCAAGGTGGGCAAGACCCGTTCGGCGGTGCGGGCTTTGGTGGTTTTGGCGACATCTTTGACACTTTCTTTGGCGGCGGTGGCCAGCGCGGACCGCGCTCTCGAGCTGAACGTGGTCAAGATGCTCTGCTTCGCGTTGAAATGACGCTTGAGGAAGTTGTTTTCGGAGCGGCAAAGAGCATCGAGGTAGATACCGCCATTCTTTGTGCAACCTGTGAGGGTTCCTGCTGCAGGCCAGGTACTGGAATGTCTACCTGTGATGTTTGCCGTGGCGCGGGACAAATACAACGTCAAGTGCGTTCGTTGCTAGGTAATGTAATGACTTCCCAACCTTGCGGCGCCTGTAGAGGCTTCGGTCAGGTTATCCAAGATCCATGCGTGGATTGCAGAGGTCAGGGAAGGGTTCGGGCACGTCGAAACATCGACTTGAACATACCGGCTGGAGTTGAAGATGGCCTTCGGTTGCAACTGAGCGGCCAGGGCGAGGTCGGCTTCGCGGGTGGCCCTAATGGTGACCTGTATGTCGACATCGCAGTCCGGAGTCACGATATTTTTGGCCGAGCCGGAGATGATTTGACCGCGACAGTTGAAGTACCTTTGCACGACGCTGTACTTGGGGGTTTTGCAAAGGTCCAAACTTTTGATGGCGAGATTGAAATTGAAGTTTCTCCTGGGCAACAAACCGGTGATGTATTGACTGTCAAGGGCAAAGGTGTGAATCGACTTAGAGGCTCAGGCCGAGGCGATCTGAAAATTGCCGTCCAGGTTTTGACCCCAACAAAACTTGATTCTAAGCAAAAAGAACTTTTTAGAAACCTAGCCAAGTTGCGCAAGAATGACGCAATTAAATTAGTTAAACACCAGCACGGTTTCTTTTCTGGGAAACGAAACTAATGGTCGAACCGTTATTCAGGGCCGAGTTCGCTGTGCCACCAACTGTTGGAGCGTTTGTGACTCTCGGGGGCTCAGAAGGCAAGCATGCAGTGAATGTTAGGCGAATGCGAGTTGGAGAAGGAATTCAACTATCAAATGGAGCCGGGCTTCGAGTAAGAGGCTCGGTCTCTGCGTTAGGAAACTCCTCGCTAACAGTCGAAATTAATTCGGTCACTCAAGAACTAGAGCCTGAGGTTAAATTGACGATTATTCAGGCCTTAGCCAAGGGAGATCGGGATGAATTGGCCGTCCAGGCTGCTACCGAACTCGGTTGCTTTGGTGTGATCCCTTGGCAGGCTGAAAGATCAATCTCAAAATGGGAGGGGGCCAAGATTGCAAAGAGTGTTGAGCGATGGCAGACGATCGTTTCTGAGGCAGCCAAACAGTCCTTACGTGTTTTTGAGCCGAAAGTTGCTGATCCGATTGGAACTAAGCAACTAGTTGCTCAAGTCAAGAACTTCGACTTAGTTCTGGTCCTCGATCCAACGGCAAACAGAGGTTTGGGCGCAGTAGCGTTTGACTCCGGCGCTGCATCCGTCGCTATCGTTGTAGGGCCTGAAGGTGGAATAAGTGATTTAGAGCTAGAAGCGCTTGAAGATGCCGGTGCGCTCAGGATTAACTTGGGGGCACCAATTCTGAGGACATCAACCGCTGGCGTCGCGGCAATCTCAGTCATCCAGTCAAAGTTGGGGCTGTGGGGATAGCCTAAGCATGGAGGACTTGATGGACAACTGTATTTTTTGCAAAATTGCCAAGGGCGATATTCCCGCTCGCTTAGTAGGCGAAAATGAGCTTGCATTGGCCTTTTGGGACGTTGCTCCGCGCAAGCCCCTGCACATACTGATAATTCCTAAAGCGCACTATTCAAATGTCGTGGAACTCACAAAATTTGATGAACCGTCACTTTTGGCCGTTATGAAATTGGCCAGTGATCTTTCTGAAAAGCTTGCCGAGGATAGTTTCAGATTGACTTTCAACACCGGTGCTGGTGCTGGGCAATCCGTATTCCATGCACACGGTCACCTGACTTCTGAGAATCCAAAGGCCGGACTTTAAAAAATGAGTATCGAAATCAATAATGAGTCCGAACTAGCAGTCGACGAGGGCAGGGTTTTGGCTCTGGCTACTTTTGCCCTGGACCACATGCACTTGCACAAGGACACCGATTTGGCAATTGTTTTCGTCGATGAACCGGCCATGGAAGTTCTGCATATTCAATGGATGGACGAACCTGGACCCACAGACGTACTTAGTTTTCCGATGGATGAGTTACGCCCAGGCTCAGAGGGCGATTTGACTCCAGCAGGATTATTGGGTGACATCGTGGTTTGCCCTCAGGTTGCGGCTGAACAGGCCAAAACTGCCGGCCACGCAACAATTAATGAGATCTTGCTTCTAACCACCCACGGCATCCTGCACCTACTTGGTTTCGATCATGCCGAACCTGATGAAGAGCGGGAAATGTTTGGTCTTCAAAGGGAGATTCTCGAAGCTTTTTATGCTCAGGAGAACGCGATTAAGGTTGGCCCCTAGTTGCTAATAGTGGCTCTCTGGCTTGCTGCGCTTCTAGCGTTGGCAACGATGGTTGCCGCCATAGTCAACGCAGCTTATCGGCGCAACGATGAAGAATTGGCAAAAGCCGAAATGCTTAGCTTTGCTCGTCTTTCTCTCACCGGCGTATTCGGTGTTGTAATCGGTGAGGCGTTCGCACCTTCGGGCCTAGCTTGGTGGTGGACAACGTTGATTGCCGTTGCGCTTATGTTCGCACTTCTATTTGGAAGTCAGCTTGCAAGCAAAAAGGTTGGCCATCGTGCTTTTGGCATTCGATTAGCTAAATTTCTTTCTCCCGCAGTGAATTCCCTTCATCTACTTTTCACCCCACTTTCGCTCCCACAAATTGATGAACCTGAAGAATTCGAGCAGGAACTTCTTGATTCGGTGGAAGAGTTCGGCGAGACCATCGTTCGCGAGATCATGGTCCCTCGCATTGACATGGCAACAGTTTCTGCCGATGCCAGCCTTACCCGCGCCATGTCTCAATTTCTTGCCAGAGGCTATTCTCGGCTTCCGGTTATCGGGGATGACATTGATGATGTAAAGGGCGTTCTCTACATCAAGGATGTGGCTCGGCTGCTTCATGAGTCACCTAAGAAAATGGACACGCTGACAGCGATTGAACTAGCCAGGACCGCCATCTTTGTGCCTGAATCCAAACCAGTAGACGACCTTTTGCGTGAAATGCAGGCAAACTCGCGCCACATTGCCATAGTGATCGATGAGTATGGGGGAGTTGCTGGGCTCGCGACGATGGAAGACGTAATCGAAGAGATCGTTGGTGATATTTCTGATGAATATGACCGAGACTTCTCTGACGTTGAGGTCCTGGACGATGGAAGTTATCGCGTTAATGCGCGCTATCCACTTTTCGAGCTTGGCGAATTGTTTGAAATTGAATTAGAAGACGAGGACGTTGACAGTGTTGGCGGATTGCTAACCAAACAGCTCGGGCGGCTTCCAAAGACTGGCGACTATGCGACTATTAGTGGTCTAAGTTTCATTGCAGATCGAATTGAAGGTCGCCGCAAACGGCTCATCACAGTTCTAGTGCGACGCGACCAGGATTTGGCAGACGCACAGTCGGCCTTCGCGCAACTTGAGCAGGAGAAGTAATGGCTGAGCACAGATCAGGTTTCGCTTCATTCGTCGGCAGGCCAAACGTAGGAAAATCAACCCTCACAAATGCGTTGGTTGGTGAGAAGATCGCAATCACCAGCGCTAAGCCTCAGACCACTCGAAGGGCTATCCGTGGAATTGTTCACCGTGATTATGGCCAATTGATTCTTGTAGATACTCCGGGCTTACATCGACCAAGGACCCTTCTCGGTCAGCGATTAAATGATCTAGTCGAACAGACACTCGGTGATGTTGATGTGATCGGATTTTGCATTCCAGCGGATGAAAAAATAGGCCCGGGCGACAACTTTATAAACGAACAACTGAGCGAGTTTCGTCGTGCGAAACTCGTTGCAATCATCACCAAGAGTGAACTGGTCTCACCAGAAGCGTTGGCAAAGCAATTGCTTGCGGTCTCTGAACTACGCGACTGGAAGGCGATCGTTCCGGTTTCAGCGGTTGCGGAGGATCAGCTAGAGGTTTTAACCAAGGTGCTCATTGATTTGTTGCCAGAGTCTCCGGCTCTATACCCGCCAGAAGCGGTCACAGACGAGACTTTGGAAAATCGCATATGTGAGCTAATTCGTGAGGCCGCACTCGAAGGCGTTAGAGATGAATTGCCGCACTCCATAGCCGTGACTATAGACGAAATGTCAAAGCGTAAGGGTCAAAATCTAACCGACATACATGCGAATATTTTCGTCGAACGGGACAGCCAAAAGGGCATCATCATTGGCCACAAGGGCGGGCGCCTAATCGATGTTGGAAAACGTTCGCGATTGGAAATCGAGAAACTAATCGGCCACAAAGTGTTTCTCGGTTTGCGAGTCAAGGTTGCATCAGACTGGCAACGGGACCCAAAACAGCTGGGCAAGCTCGGCTTCTAGTGCTAACCTGAAGTGGTGTTCTTCGGTCTACTTCTTAGTGGCCGCGGCGAGGCCTAAACCGGCCCTCCTCGTCGCGGAGCCTTCTGCTGGCTGACCCAACACAAATCAAGGAAGAACTTTCTCATGGAAAACACCCAGCGCCCATCGGGTATGCCGGTTCACAAATATGTTCCATTTCACGAGCAGATCGTGGTGGATTTGCCAGATCGCACTTGGCCAGCAAAACGAATTACTCAGGCTCCGCGCTGGTGCGCAGTGGACCTTCGCGATGGTAATCAGGCCCTAATCGATCCAATGAGCCCAGATCGCAAACTCAAGATGTTCAAACTCTTGGTAGATATGGGCTACAAAGAGATTGAAGTTGGTTTTCCGTCGGCTAGTCAGACGGATTTCGACTTTGTTCGCATCCTCATTGAAGATGGCCACATCCCTGCAGACGTGACGATTCAGGTGCTTACGCAAGCCCGAGACGCACTGATTGAGCGCACCTATGAGTCGCTACGTGGCGCTAAAAAGGCCATTGTTCACTTCTATAACTCGACCTCAGTCCTTCAGCGCCGTGTGGTTTTCAACCAAGATAAACAGGGCATTATGGAGATTGCACTTGCTGGCGCCCGAAAGTGTCGATCGATGGAATCGTTGATTCCTGAGACAGATGTCTTTTACGAATATTCACCTGAGTCCTACACCGGCACCGAACTCGAATACGCGGTTGAAGTTTGCAACGCAGTGATCGAAATCATTGACCCAAAGCCAAATCATCAAATGGTGATTAATCTTCCAGCGACCGTAGAGATGGCCACGCCGAACGTTTACGCAGACTCGATTGAATGGATGCATCGCAATATTGCGCGCCGCGACAGCATCCTGATTTCACTTCACCCACATAATGACCGCGGAACAGCCGTTGCTGCCGCTGAGCTGGGTTATCTGGCCGGAGCCGACCGAATCGAAGGTTGCCTTTTTGGCAATGGTGAGCGCACCGGAAACGTGGATCTAATTACTCTTGGACTGAATCTTTTCAGTCAGGGAATCGATCCACACATTGACTTCGGAAACCTAGATGAGATCAAGCGAACGGTTGAGTATTGCAATCAGCTCCCTGTTCCTGAACGCGCTCCTTACGGTGGTGACTTGGTCTACACGGCCTTCTCGGGATCGCATCAGGATGCCATCAAAAAGGGATTCGAATTGATGCACAAAGAGGCAACCGAAAAGGGTGTTTCGGTGGATGACCTAGTCTGGGCGGTTCCTTATCTGCCAATTGACCCTAAAGATGTTGGACGATCCTATGAGGCGGTAATTCGGGTGAACTCACAGTCAGGTAAGGGTGGCGTTGCATACTTGCTAAAGACCGACCACAGCCTTGATCTGCCTAGAAAACTTCAAATCGAGTTCTCGAGAGTTGTTCAGAACAAAACCGACCAGGATGGCGGCGAAGTTTCGTCAGCCAAGCTTTGGGACATTTTCATCGATGAGTATTTGCCTGCCCCGGCTGACCGAATTGACCTCAAGTGGGGCCGTTTCGAGCTCAAAAAGATGCGCACCGAAAGCAACATGGATGGCCATGTTGAGTTGAACATAATTCTGCGTGACGGCACCGGCGAACTCGAGGCTCACGGGACAGGCAATGGCCCTATCTCAGCGTTCCTAAATGTGCTCGAGCAGCAGGGTGTCGCAGTTCGACTTCTTGACTATGTCGAGCACACGCTTAGCGAGGGTGGAGATGCCCAAGCTGCCGCGTATGTTGAGTTGGAAGTCAACGGGCAAGTGCTTTGGGGTGTCGGCATAGACGGAGACATCTCCACAGCATCGTTGAAGGCAGTAATTTCAGCTGTTAACCGCGCGCTTCGAATTAGCCACTAAATTTTGATTCAAGTAAGTTCACGTCCCCCGATTGCCTAGGCTCTCGGGGGATACTTATTTGGTGCCCACATACAAAGACGAAGCTGTAGTTTTGCGCACCCATAAATTGGGTGAAGCAGACCGGATTGTCACCTTGCTTTCACGATACAACGGGCAAATTCGTGCGGTAGCAAAGGGTGTTCGCCGAACCGGTTCAAAGTTTGGGTCGAGGCTGGAACCATTCATGGTTGTGGAGGCTCAGTTTTACGAGGGTCGTTCGCTAGATGTTGTGAATCAGGTCGAGACCATCGGTGCTTATGGCAGGGAAATCATAAATGATTATCGAACCTACACCGCTGCAACGGTAATGGTTGAGACTGCCGAGAAACTTACCGGCGAAGACTCAACTCCGCAGCAATACTTGTTGCTCGTCGGGGCCCTCCGTTCGTTGGCTAATAAAGAGCACGATGCCTCGCTAATTCTTGACTCATATTTACTGAGAGCACTGTCGATCGCTGGTTGGGCTCCAAACTTTGTTGATTGTTCGCGATGCGGAGCATCTGGTCCGCATCAAGCATTCGTAATGCAACTGGGTGGGGTTGTCTGCCGTGATTGCAAACCTGCTGGCGCGGCAGTCATTGATCCTCAAACTGGCGAGTTGCTAGGCGCTCTTTTATCGGGTACCTGGGAAGTCGCTGACTCCGCTCCAGAAAGCATCAGGGGAGCAGCATCCGGTATTGTTTCTGCATATAGTCAGTGGCACATCGAGCGCGGACTGAAATCACTGCAGCATGTGGAGCGTCAATGACTGAGTTAGTGCCAGTTTCAAAGCCCGGTTTGAAGTGCCCAAGTTTCCCGGTTGGTTCAGTACCGAAGCACATTGCCATCGTTATGGACGGCAATGGCCGTTGGGCAAATGAGCGTGGTCTGACCAGAATCGAAGGTCACAAGGCTGGCGAAGCCGCGCTCTTGGATGTGGTGGCCGGGGCACTAGAGGCCGGGGTAACTCATCTCACTGTGTACGCGTTTTCAACCGAAAACTGGAAACGCTCGCCCGATGAAGTTCGTTTTTTGATGGGCTTCAATCGCGAGGTCCTGAGAAGGCGCAGAGATCAGCTAAATGCCTGGGGAGTTCGTATTCGCTGGGCCGGTCGACGACCTAAATTATGGCTATCCGTGATTGATGAACTAAAACAGGCTGAAAAACTTACCGCTAAAAATGACAGGCTCACTCTCACGATGTGCGTGAACTACGGCTCTCGAATCGAACTGACTGACGCAATAAATGCCATTGCTAGCGATGTTGCTGCGGGCAAACTAAAGCCCGGTTCCGTAACGGATAAAACCGTGCACAAGTACTTGAACACTAGTTACTTACCGGACGTTGACCTTTTCTTACGCAGTTCGGGTGAGCAACGTGTCTCAAACTTCTTGCTTTGGCAGTGCGCCTACGCGGAATTCGTGTTTATGGAAACACTCTGGCCCGACTTCGATCGGGTTTCTCTGTGGGAAGCAATCGGTCAATACGTAGGCCGTGACCGGCGATTCGGCGGCGCCATCGACAAGCCAAAATCCGCTAGGGCAAAGTAGACTTATAACTTCGAACAAGTGCCAGGCATCCAGCTTGGGCAAGGAGTTTAAGTGGCTACCCCAAATCGTCTAGATTCAGTAATCTCACTAGCAAAACGTCGCGGATTTGTATTCCAGGCTGGCGAAATCTACGGCGGCAGCCGCTCGGCTTGGGATTACGGACCCTTGGGAGTTGAGCTCAAAGAAAATATCAAGCGCCAGTGGTGGAGAACCATCGTTCAGAGTCGCGAAGACATCGTGGGTCTGGATTCCTCGGTAATCCTTCCACGAAAAGTTTGGGAGGCTTCGGGTCACGTTCGCGAGTTTTCGGATCCCCTAATTGAGTGCACCGCTTGCCACAAACGATTCCGCCAAGATCACCTTGAAGAAGCCTTTGAAGAGAAGAAGGGCCGTGCTCCAGAGAGCATGAACGACATTGCCTGCCCAAATTGTGGTGGCAAGAACAGTTGGACCGAACCAAAGGCGTTCAATGGACTTCTGCAGACTTTCCTAGGACCGGTTGCCGCTGAAGAGGGCTTGCATTACCTTCGCCCGGAGACTGCGCAAGGAATTTTCGTCAACTTTGCGAACGTACTGGGTGCTGCACGAATGAAGCCGCCATTTGGCATTGGTCAAATCGGAAAGTCATTCCGCAACGAAATTACACCTGGAAACTTCATCTTCCGAACTCGTGAATTTGAGCAGATGGAGATGGAGTTTTTCGTCGAACCAGGCACCGATGAAGAATGGCACGATTATTGGATCGAGCAGCGAATGAATTGGTACACGGATCTCGGAATTAATCCAGAGAACCTGCGCCTTTATGAGCACGCCAAAGAGAAACTGTCTCACTATTCAAAGCGAACCGTAGACATCGAGTATCGTTTTGGCTTCCAGGGAAGCGAGTTTGGCGAGCTTGAGGGAATTGCCAACCGCACTGACTTCGATTTAACTACTCATTCACGGGAATCAGGAGTTGACCTGAGCTACTTCGACCAGGCCAAGGGTGAGCGCTGGACTCCATACGTGATTGAACCTGCGGCCGGTCTAACCCGATCTTTGATGGCGTTTCTAGTGGACGCTTATCACGAGGATGAGGCGCCAAACACAAAGGGTGGGGTGGACATTCGCACGGTTCTGCGCCTCGACTATCGCTTGGCCCCGGTAAAGGCTGCAATCTTGCCGCTTTCTCGTAATGAGGATTTGTCGCCGGTAGCGAGAAACCTAGCTCAGGAACTCCGTGGCTACTGGAACATCGACTTCGATGATTCGGGCGCTATTGGACGACGTTATCGCCGACAGGATGAAATCGGAACACCGTTCTGCGTTACCGTCGATTTTGAAACTTTGGACGATCAAGCGGTTACAGTTCGCGAGCGCGACACGATGGCTCAGGAACGAGTTTCGCTCTCAAAGCTCCGCGAATACCTTGGCGCCAAGCTAGTTTCCTAGACGCCATGACAACACAGACCTCGGCGCCGGCGCTAAAGTACGGCAAATTTGCGATCAATACCCCTGTGGTTTTGGCGCCGATGGCTGGCATCACAAACACCGCTTTCCGCAGACTTTGCAGAGAATTTGGTGGCGGTCTCTTCGTCTCTGAAATGGTCACCTCGAGGGCGTTGGTTGAAAGAAATGAAGAATCGCTAAGGCTCGTTGGCCATCATCCCTCTGAGGAAGTTCGTTCGGTGCAGTTGTACGGTGTTGATCCGAAGACCATTGCCGACGCGGTCACAATGCTGGTAGCTGAGGATCTTGCGGACCATATTGATTTGAATTTCGGTTGCCCGGTTCCGAAGGTTACTCGTAAAGGTGGCGGGGCGGCACTGCCTTGGAAGCAAGACCTTTTTGCTTCTATTGTTCAAGCCGCAGTCAAGGCGGCCGGTGATGTTCCGCTCACGGTGAAGATGCGTAAGGGGATCGACGATAATCACCTAACCTATCTGGACGCCGGCAAAGCAGCGCGTGATGCGGGCGTTACCGCAATTGCTCTACACGGCAGGACGGCATCTGAGTATTACTCTGGGCATGCTGACTGGTCAGCTATTGCTAGCCTCAGAGAGTCCTTACCGGACGTTCAAGTTCTGGGAAACGGCGACATCTGGTCTGCTGCAGATGCAATCAAGATGATGCGGGAAACCGGAGTTGATGGGGTGGTCGTTGGTCGAGGTTGTCTAGGTAGACCTTGGTTATTTGGTGATCTTCAGGCAGCTTTTGATGAGTATCAACGTGACCCTAACTCGAATGCGGCCATAAACCCGATTCAACCGACCTTGGGTGAAGTTGCCGATGCCTTTAAGCGCCACGGCGAACTATTAGTTGAGTTTTTCGAGGATGAAGCTAAGGCTTGTCGCGACATCCGGAAACACGTTGCCTGGTACTTCAAAGGATATCCGGTTGGCGGTGAATTCCGTGCGTCTTTGGCCCAGGTTCAATCACTTATGCACATGGATGAGATTCTCGGAACTCTAGACCGAAGCGAACCCTATCCTGGTGAGGAGGCCGAAGGTCCTCGCGGTCGCCTAGGCGGGGCAAAGCAAACCGCGCTACCTGAGCACTGGCTTGATTCTAGAGAGTTAGTTGGAAATCAGAGGGCAGTTCTGCAAGAGGCAGAGCTTTCCGTGTCGGGAGGATAAATGGAACACAGACATTCCATAGATCCTGGTTATTCTGAATTCGATCGAGAGAGATTCTTGCCAGAGGAGCGCTCGAGTGGGGCTCGTCGTGGAGAGTTTGCACGTGACCGAGCTCGGGTCGTGCACTCATCGGCGTTGCGGCGCCTGGGTGCAAAGACTCAGGTACTTTCTCCCTCCGGTGGGGATTTTGCTCGAACTCGGCTAACCCACTCTCTTGAAGTCGCTCAAATCGGGCGAGAGATGGCAATTGACCTTGGTCTAAATGCAGACATTGTGGATATGGCTTGCCTCGCTCATGATCTTGGGCATCCACCATTTGGCCACAATGGCGAAAAGGCACTCGATCTTTGGGCAAAGGACTTTGGCGGGTTTGAAGGTAATGCCCAGACTCTGAGACTTCTAACTCGCATCGAACCGAAGGTTTTCGCGGCCGATGGGCGGTCCTACGGCCTGAACCTGACGCGTGCCAGTCTCGACGCGACTTGCAAGTATCCCTGGCGCAGAGCCGGCGCCGAGGCCGAATCTGGCGCCGACCGCTCGATCAAATTTGGCGCCTACGAAGATGACCTAGAAGTTTTCAACTGGCTGAGAGTGGGCGCGCCCGCTCTTCAAAAGAGCGTCGAGGCTCAGGTTATGGATTTTGCCGACGATGTTGCTTATTCGGTACACGATTTTGAAGATGCCATCGTTTCTAAATTTATCGACCCTCGTTTGCTATCCGATAAAGCTAACGAAGACGAATTACTCGAGAAAATCAGCATATGGAACGGCGGAAGCATTTCGAAAGTTGCACTATCCGAGGCGCTGCATAGGCTACAGAGTAATCCCTATTGGATTACCAGTTTCGAGGCAACTCCGGCATCACTCGGAACCCTTAAGAACTTAACCAGCTCCTTAATTGGCTCCTTGGTAAGCCGCACGATCGATGAAATTGGAGACGCGGCGCCCACAGGTCCACTAACAAGATTCGGTTCATTGCTGGTCATCCCGTTTGACGTGCAAGCAGAAATTTCAGTCTTGAAGGGCATTGTTTCTGCATACCTGATGTCTCATGAATCGCGACAGGCTTTTTATGAATGGCAGCGCAACCTCCTACACGAGTTGGCAGATGCGCTTCTGGCGTCTAACGGTCTAAACCTTGACGCTTATAGCTCGGCAGCCTGGAAGCAGGCAAAGGATGAAGTTGAACAGCACAGAGTGATTGTCGACCAAATTGCCTGCCTTACTGACCAGAGCGCGCTGACTCTCCACCACCGGTTAGTTAGCTAAACCTAGGATTATTGACATGGCCGGGAAAATTAGAGCTCGTGATATCGAGGAAGTGAAATCTCGAGTAAACATCGCCGATGTGGTGGGGGAGTACGTTGCCCTTCGGCCCGCTTCGGCTGGTTCTTTGAAAGGGCTGTGTCCCTTTCACGATGAAAAATCACCTTCATTCAATGTCAAGCCTTCACAAGGCTTTTATCACTGTTTCGGCTGTGGTGAGGGCGGAGACGTCTACAAATTCGTGCAGCAAATGGAACAACTTAGTTTCACTGAGGCGGTTGAAAAGCTAGCGGCTCGAGTCGGTTTTGAGCTGAGTTATGAAGAGGGTGGCGCAAGCCCAGAGTTGGGCCACAAAGCCCGAATTTTGGAAGCGAATAACGCCGCAGCTGCTTTTTACCAGAACCAGCTGATGACAGATTCGGCTATCCCAGGACGTGAGTTTCTTAAGGGTAGGGGATTTGATAAGACCGCTGCTGAGCAATTTGGCATTGGCTTCGCGCCAAAGGGCTGGAATTCTCTTTTCGATCACCTAACCAAACTCGGATTCACAGTAGATGAGCTTGTCTCGGCCGGCCTTGTCACCAAGAGTGATCGAGGCGCCTATGACAAGTTTCGTGGCAGGCTTATTTGGCCAATTAGAGATACAACCGGCCAAGTGATTGGCTTTGGCGCCAGAAAACTCTTTGATGATGATCAGGGGCCCAAGTACCTCAACACCAGTGACACATTGGTCTATCACAAGTCTCAAGTTTTATATGGAATAGACCTCGCCAAGAAGGACATTTCAAAGCTTCAAAGAGTCGTGGTTGTCGAGGGGTACACCGATGTAATGGCTTGCCACTTGGCCGGGGTAACCACAGCCGTTGCAACCTGCGGAACGGCTTTTGGCGATGACCACATCCGCATCATCAACCGTCTTTTGTCTGCGGATAAAGATGTTCCCGCGGAAGTGATTTTCACTTTTGACCCAGATGCTGCCGGGCAGAAAGCAGCAATGCGTGCCTTTGCGGACTCGGCTAAATTCACGGCACAGACATTTGTAGCAGTGGGGCCAGATGGGCTTGACCCCTGCGACCTTCGCACAGCCAAAGGCGATGCGGCAGTGCGCGAAATGATTGAACTAAAGAAGCCACTTTTTGAATTCGCGATAAAGCAAAAAATCTCGAAATTTAATTTGAACTCTATCGAGGGTCGCGTAGCTGCGGCGCGTGCTGCAGCGCCAATAGTGGCTAACATTCAAGACCCAACTCTTCGCCCCGCATATGCTCGCGAATTAGCTGGCTGGGTGAACTTGGAATCCAATGACGTTGCAGCCCTTATCGAGGCAGCAGGCAAGGTGGCCCGTAGTCAAGCTGTTTCAGATATGCGCAAAGGTCCAAGCTCAGACCTCGGACCAACGGTGACTGATGCAGAAATGCCGCCCGAAGATTTTGCGGAAAACTTGGCATTCCAGCAGCCTGACCTTAATGATCCGATTACTCGCTTTGAACGCCAAACCTTAGAAGTCTTAGTTCAGTTGCCAGGTGTTTTCACGAGTAATCAACTTGTTCGGCTTGCTGATGCAGGGATGAGTAACCGCGCGCACGGTGAGATTCTGAGTGCAATATTCAAGGCGGCGAGCGAACAACAATCACCAACCTGGTTGAACGCCATAGCAGCGCAAACTCGGCCAGAGCTTCATCAGCTTTTAAGGTCCATCGCCGCGCAACCTTTACCTGCTAACGATGCAGAGGGGCTCACCAGATACGGTCAAGGGGTTATTGCTCGTGCAATCACCAACGCTATTTCTCGCGAAAAAGCCGATTTATTGGCTCAGTTGCGAAGGGTAGAACCTGGTTCAGCTGAGTCTGCTGAAGTGCAAAGAAAGCTAGTGGCTTTAGAAGCCGATAAGCGATCTCTCTGAAGCAATATATTCATTCATGCTGAAAATACGGCTTAGTGTCATTCATTCGTAATTTGTTTGGTAATGTTGTCTAGTCGCGAAAGCAACATTCCTCGGTAGCTCAATTGGCAGAGCAATCGGCTGTTAACCGATAGGTTCTTGGTTCGAGTCCAAGCCGGGGAGCCAAGTAGACAAAGGAGGCCACATGATTAAGTGGATCCAAAGTCATCAATGGTTCTCCCCAATAATCATCTCACTGGGATTGTTCGTTCTTTTTGGAACTATTGACTTTCTAATTCAGGGATCAACAGCACTCATCGCCGCCGGAATATTTGCGGTTGCTCTCATGCTTTCGGTCCGAGTGCCGATTGCATCAGTGATACTGATTCCCATTGCATCGCTTAGCGAGTATCTTCTTCATCTTCGCCCGGTAGCCAGCAATATGTTGGTTTGCGCCATCCTTTTCATACTTGCTGTATTTTCAAGTCGAATTTTGCGGCGCACCGCATTGGTTATTTCGATCGTCACCGGTGTCGCCATGAGTTGGTACGTTGCATTCACTCTGCCTACCGACACAGACGTGTACGGTCTGTTGTTGCTCAATGATTCAGGGCGATTCACTGGCCTCCTGATCGGTGTTGCCATAGTGGGTGCTTTCAACGCACTGTTTTGGATTCTTGGCAGGCTTTCATCGACTCAGTACTTCCACGTCGGAACCAGCGCGGATAAATCTGTCGCCCGTCGCAATCAAGCCAGACTCGATATCCAAATCGCAGAGCAGAATGAGCGATTGGACATTGCTCGAGATATAAATGAACTGATTATTCAAAAGGTAACCGCGGTAATCAGCTTGGCCGAGGGTGGAACCTATGCAGTGAAAGCTGATCCATCCGCGGGGCTACGTTCCCTAGAGCGAGTTGCTCAAAGCGCAAGAGACGCACACACAGAGCTTCGTCGCCTCTATGACATGCTCAACCGAGAACACACAGTCAGTTCTGCACCACCTGGTCTCGAAGATCTTGAACCGCTAATGATTGCCTATCGTCAGATTGGTTATAACGCCTCGCTTCGCCATGAAGGCCCGAGGTTCGAAATCAATGAGGGTGCTGCTCTGACGATATTCAAATTGGTTTACGACGCTCTTGAAAACGTACAAAAACATACCCCGGTCGGCACCGATGTGACGGTCGATTTTTCCTGGG
>Ga0228701_1000091_pt1 | contig 115438 bp, 121 predicted proteins | sample McNCre117_Aug_MG_2_FD_178017 | JGI IMG/M metagenome (GOLD analysis project Ga0228701, IMG submission 178017) | Freshwater microbial communities from McNutts Creek, Athens, Georgia, United States - 11-17_Aug_MG | ecosystem: Environmental > Aquatic > Freshwater > Creek | place: USA: Georgia...
CTGCTGAACAGTGCCGCACGGCGCCCACACACACGGTCCCTGCACGGTGCAAAGCAATTTGGCACGCGAACTGCCCATCTGAGCTTGCGCGAAAGCCCCACTCGCGGGTTTGCTACAATCTCGGGCTCTATCTCGGGGTGTAGCTTAGCCTGGTAGAGCGCTACGTTCGGGACGTAGAGGCCGGAGGTTCGAATCCTCTCACCCCGACCAGGACACACAAAACCCACAAGCGTTGCCGCCTGTGGGTTTTTTACTTGTGAGGCATGTATTCCATGAGCGCATGCAACCCTTTCATCTCCCGACTTGGCCGCTCTTTGGTGTGCGCTGTGTGCCTGGCCGCTTCAACCGCAGTGTGGGCGCAAGACGACCCCTACAGGCTGCAAGTGGATGTGCGCCAGGTGGGCGGTGCGTTCAACACACAGGCCAGCTTCAAGCTGCCGCTCTCGCTGTGTCAGGCATGGCGCTACATCACCGACTACGACGCGGCCCTGCAGATTCCAGGGGTGGTGTCGTCCAAAACCACGCCGTTGGGTCCGGGCAAGGTGCGTGTGGAGCGCGGTTTGCGCGAAACTTTTTTGCTGTTCCCCATCCGCATGCGGACGGTGCTGGACTTCACCGAGTCTGCCCAAAAAGGGACCGATTTCGTGCAAGTCGAGGGCGAAAGCAAATCGCACAAAGGCTCCTGGCGACTCGAACCCGCCGGTGACGGCACGGTGTTCCACTACCAAGCCACGTCCGAGCCGGACTCGACCATTCCGATGGCGGTGATCCGCTACTTTCTGGACAAGCGCCTGCGCAGCAGTTTCGCGGCCATGGCTCAGCAAGGCGCACAAAGGGCGGGCACCGACTGCCCGTCCTGAGCACGGCCTTCCGCAGCCCTTTACAAACGCTGCAGTCAATCCGATCATATGAATTCCTTTGTTTTCAGATTGGAGGCAGCCATGGCTGAATTGCAGGGTGCAATGGTGCGCACGGGGCCGCTTGAGGACGCGCCCGTGGTGGTCTATGTGCAGCAACTGCTGGAGCAAGCCGTGGCCCGGCACGCCTCTGACCTGCACTTTGAGCCGTACGAACACCATTACCGCGTGCGTCTGCGCATTGACGGCCAGTTGCACGAGGTGGCCACCGCGCCTTTGGCTTACCGCGACCGGTTGGCTGCCCGCATCAAGGTCATGGCGCGGCTGGACGTGGCCGAAAAGCGCCTGCCGCAGGACGGGCGCATCAAGCTGACGCTGCAAAACGGCCATGCGCTGGATTTGCGCGTGAGCACCCTGCCGACCTTGTTCGGCGAGAAGGCAGTGGTGCGCGTGCTCGATGCCCGACAAGCCCAGCTGGACCTGGCCGCGTTGGGCTACGAAGCGCAAGACCTGGCCTTGCTGGAGCAGGCCATATGCCGCCCGCACGGTATGGTGCTGGTCACTGGTCCAACCGGGTCGGGCAAAACCCAATCGCTTTATGCCTGCCTGAACCAGCTCAACACGGCCGAGCTCAACATCGCCACGGTAGAAGACCCCTGCGAGATCCAGATGGATGGCATCAACCAGGTCAATGTGCAGGACAAACCGGGGCTGAGTTTTGCCGTGGCCCTGCGTGCGTTTTTGCGTCAAGACCCCGATGTGCTGATGGTGGGCGAGATCCGCGACCTGGAAACCGCCCAGATCGCCATACAGGCGGCACAGACAGGGCATCTGGTCTTGTCCACCCTGCACACCAACGACGCACCGTCCACCCTGGTGCGCCTGCGCAACATGGGTGTGGCGCCTTACAACATTGCAGCCAGCGTGTCGCTCATCACCGCCCAACGGCTGGTGCGCCGCCTGTGCATGCTTTGCCGGGCCCCAGCCAAGTTGTCGGCTTCCGCTTTGCACCAGGCGGGTTTGCCCAGCGCCGATGCAGCCGAGTACCGGGTATTCGCCCCCCAGGGCTGTCCGGCCTGCCACAAAGGCTTCAAGGGACGCACGGGCATCTTTGAGGTGATGCCTGTCAGCACCGCGCTGCAAGACCTGATCGTGCAAGAGGCCGACTCGCTGCGGCTGGAGCGCCAGGCCCGGCAAGACGGCATGCGCAGCCTGCGCGAGGCAGGGCTGCGCAAAGTCCTGGCGGGCGACACCTCGCTGGAAGAGGTGCTGGCCGCCACCCGGGAGCAGACATGAGCACCCGGCAGGCCAGCAAGTCCTACCGTTGGCAGGGCCTGGACGCACAAGGGCAACACCGCCAGGGCACAGTGCAAAGCTGCAACGCAGAACTGGCTTTGGCACAGCTGCGCCGCCAGGGCCATGTGGTGCAGACCCTGCGGCGGCAGTGGCGGGCACACACGACGATTGCGCCGGGGGTGATTGCGGCCATGACACGGCAATGTGCCACCTTGCTGCAAGCTGGCCTGAGCCTGGTGCCGGCGCTACAGCTGCTGCGGCGCGGCACCACCAATGTCGCCTTGGCCACGGTGCTGCAACAGGTACAGCACGACGTGGAAAGTGGCATGCCTTTCTCACAAGCGCTGGCACAGCACACCGACACCTTTGACCCGCTCTACACCAGCATGGTGCATGCCGGTGAGACAGCAGGCATTCTGGACACCATGCTCGACCGTCTGTCCCACACACTGGAGAAAAACGAAGCCCTGCGCGCACGCGTGCGCTCGGCGCTGACCTACCCTTGCACCGTCATCGTGGTGGCCGTGGCCGTCTTGCTGCTGATGCTTGTCTTTGTGGTGCCGGTGTTTGAGGACGTCTTCATATCGCTGGGTGCCGCGCTGCCCTGGAGCACGCAAGCCGTGCTGGCGCTCAGCCGGGCTGTGAGTGATGGGGCCTTGTGGCTGGCGCTGCTGTCCCTGCCGCTGTGGTGGTTGCTGCGCCGCCAATGGCAACAGGCCCATTGGCAACGTGTATGGCACCGGCGCATGCTGGACGTTCCTGGCCTGGGGCCCATGGTGCGCAGTTCGCTGCTGGCCCGCTGGGCACACACTTTGTCGGCCTTGCTGGCCGCCGGTGTGCCGCTGACCGAAGCCCTGCCCGTGGCCGGTCAGGCCACGGGGCATCCGATTTACGCGCGCCTCAACGAACACCTGCAGCGGCGCGTGGCACAAGGCGGGCGCCTGAGCGAAGGCATGGCGCACACGGGGCGCTTTCCGGACATGCTGGTGCAACTGTGTGCCACCGGTGAAGACACCGGCACGCTCGATACTTTGCTGGAGCGCGCTGCGCGGCTGATGACCGAAGAACTCGACACGCAGGTGCAGGCCTTGTCCAGCCTGATCGAACCGCTGATCATCGTCATTCTGGGCGGGGCAATCGGAGTTATCCTCATGGCCATGTACCTACCCATCTTCCGGCTCGGCCAGGTCTTCTGAACATGCCGCATGACTCTTTGAGCCTGGCTTTCATGGCCGCGCTGGGCCTGGCCATTGGCAGCTTCCTGAACGTGTTGATCCACCGCCTGCCCATCATGATCGAGCAGTCCTGGCAAGACCCGGCCAGCATGACCGGGCCAGCCCTGGACCTGGCTTTTCCCACCTCCCATTGTCCCGCCTGCCGCCACCCGATTACCTGGTACGACAACCTGCCGCTGCTGAGTTTTGTGCTGTTGCGTGGGCGCTGCCGGCATTGCCACAGCGCCATTTCTTGGCAATACCCCCTGGTTGAACTGGTCACCAGTGCCCTGTTTGTCTGGAGCCTGCTGACCCACCCCGACACAGGTGCCGCCTTGGCCTGGGCCGGCTTTGCCGCTGCCTTGCTGGCCTTGGCCGTGATTGACGCTCGCACCACCTGGTTACCCGACGCCATCACCCAACCCCTGACCTGGGGTGGCCTGATCGCTGCCGCATGGGGCTGGACCGGGGTGTCGCTGTCCGCTGCACTTTGGGGGGCGGTGGTCGGCTTCTTGTGCCTGTGGTCGGTGTACTGGGCGTTTCGCCTGCTGACCGGCAAAGAGGGCATGGGCCACGGCGACTTCAAGTTGCTGGCCGCTTTGGGGGCCTGGTTTGGTGCACAGGCCTTGCTGGCCCTGGTCCTGATCGCTTCCGTTTCGGCGCTGGTGGCGGCCCTGGTACTCATGTGGCGCAAGCAACTGCCCGAAAACCGGCAAATTGCCTTTGGACCTTTTCTGGCACTGGCCGGAGCCTGGCTGCTGTTTGTCGGGCCCCCGCGCATGCTGGTGCTTTGAACCTGGATTGAACTTGCGATGACTTCTTCACGCATCTGGCGCCTGGGATTGACCGGCGGCATTGGCAGCGGCAAAAGCACCGTGGCGGGCATGCTGGCCGAGCTGGGCGCCGCCATCATCGACGCCGACGCCATCTCTCGCAGCCTGACAGCCCCTGGTGGACGCGCCATCGACGCCATTGCCCAGCAGTTTGGCGCGCACATGATCGGCACGGACGGCGCCATGGACCGCCAGGCCATGCGCGAGCGCGTCTTCCAAGACCCGCAGGCGCGCCAGCAACTCGAAGCCATCATCCACCCTCTGGTCGGCGACATTGGCCGCGAACAGACCGAGGCCGCACTGCAATCGGGCAAGCTTTGCCTGGTGCACGATGTGCCGCTGCTGGTCGAATCGGGTCGGCGCTGGCGCACCCAGGTGGACCGTGTGTGGGTGGTCGATTGCGAAGTCCATACGCAACGTGAGCGCGTCATGGCCCGCAGTGGCCTGGACGGCACCGAGGTGGACCGCATCATCGCCAGCCAAGCCAGCCGGGCGCAGCGCCTGGCCTGCGCCGACGTGGTCATCTACAACCAGGCCCTGAGCCTGGCCCAGCTGCGCCAGCAGGTTCAAAAAGCAGCACAGCACTTCGGGCTATGATCGGGCGATTGGAAGATCACCGCGTGATACTGTACGAATACCCCTTTAATGAGCGCATCCGCACCTATTTGCGGTTGCAGCAGTTGTTTGACCGACTGGGGGTGCTGATCGCCCGCCCAGACGCCATCGACCACCACTTTGCGCTCATCACCCTGTTTGAACTGCTCGAAGTCGCAGCCCGCCCCGAACTCAAGGCCGATGTGCTGAAAGACCTGGAACGCCAAAAGCAGGTTTACAACAGCTACCGGGGCAACCCTGCCATCTCTGAAAAAGCGCTGGACGGCGTGATCGCCCAGCTCGACAGCCACTTTGAACAGCTCAACGCCCAGACGGGCCGTCTGGGCCACGTGCTGACCGAGAACGACTTCCTCACCGCGCTGCGCAGTCGGGCGGGCATTCCCGGTGGCACCTGCGAATTTGACCTGCCCGCCTACCACGCCTGGAAGCACCAGGAGCCGGGCTTGCGCTATGCCGACTTGCTGAACTGGACAGCGCCTTTTGCGCCGCTGGCTCAGGCCATCACTTTGCTGATGCAGATGCTGCGCGAGTCGGGCATGACGCAAAAAGTCATGACCAGCGCAGGCCAGTTGCAACAGAATTTGCCACAGGGCCGCGCTTTCCAGTTGCTGCGTCTGCGCATCGACCCCAGCCTGGGCCTGACGCCTGAGATCAGCTGCAACCGCATGCTGGTCGTCATCCGTCTCATGCAGCAGCAGGCCGATGGCAAACAAATCGCTTGCAGCGACGACGTGCCTTTTGAGATGACGCTCTGCGCATGAGCGGCGCTGACGGCACACCCGAATCGGTCGAACGCCGGGTTCGGTGCCCGGCATGCCAGCATTGGTGCATCTACAGCACCCGCAACCCCTACCGCCCTTTTTGCTCGGCCGCCTGCAAAGGACTGGACCTGGGCGCCTGGGCCAGCGAGAGTTTCCGCTTGCCCGAAGACACGCCCAGCGACGGCGAGTTTGGCGACCCCCGCCTGTTGCAGTAATTCAGGCGTGCGTCGCGCCTGAAAACCCACGTTCTTCGGCCAACCAGGCCAGCACCGGGACTGTGCCAGGCAGCACCGGCACCACCGTGGCCGGCAACTGTTGCCAGGCAAAAGTCTGGGCCTCGCGCATCTGCAGCTCGCCGTCCCACTGCCGCACCTTGCAAAAGTGCAGGCGCACCAGGGCGTGCGGGTAGTCCACCATCTGGGTTTTCCAGGGTTCGGCCACGCCGATGGTGATGCCCAATTCTTCGTGCAGTTCGCGGCGCAAGGCTTGCTCCACCGTTTCTCCGGCTTCGAGTTTGCCGCCCGGAAATTCCCAGTAGCCTGCATACACCTTGCCCTCGGGACGCGAGGTCAGCAAGAAGGCACCGTCGGGCTGCAGCAGCACGCCCACCGCCACTTCGGTCACGGGGCGGTCAGCACCGCCCTCACGCTGGCGTTCGCCGTCGGCCACCAGGGTGCCCCCCATCAGGCCAGGCGCCCCATGAAATCACGCGCGAACTGGTAGGCCACACGGCCGCTGCGCGAAGTGCGCTCCAGCGCCCACAGCAAGGCCGCCGGGCGTGCCTCTTCGATCTGCGCGGGCGTGGCGCCCAGTGCGGCCAGCCATTGCGCGGCAATCGTCAGGTACTCGTCTTGCGAGAAGGGGTAGAAGCTGATCCACAGGCCAAAGCGCTCGGACAGCGAGATCTTTTCTTCGACGCCTTCGCCCGGATGCACCTCGCCATCGGGCGTGTGCTTGTAGCTCAGGTTCTCGCTCATGTACTCGGGCAGCAGGTGGCGGCGGTTGCTGGTGGCGCACACCAGCACATTGGGCGTGGACGCGGCCACCGTGCCGTCCAGAATCGACTTGAGCGCCTTGTAGCCCGGCTCGCCGTCTTCAAAGCTCAAATCGTCGCAATAGACCATGAACTTTTCAGGGCGGGCGGCCACCACTTCGATGATGTCGGGCAGATCGGTCAGGTCGTCCTTGTCCACCTCGATCAGGCGCAAGCCACGCGGGGCAAACTGGTTCAGGCTGGCTTTGATGAGCGAAGATTTGCCGGTGCCACGCGCACCGGTCAGCAGCACGTTGTTGGCTGGGCGGCCCTGCACAAACTGCTCGATGTTGCGCTGCATCTTCTCTTTCTGGTCGTCGATTTCCTTGAGGTCATCGAGCGTCAGCGCGGCCACATGGCGCACGGGCTCCAGCACACCGTGGCCGCTGGCACGCTTGCGGTAACGCCAGGCCACGGCCTGGCTCCAGTCGGGGGCAGAAAGAGGCTGGGGCAGGACGGACTCGATGCGCGCAAACAGCTGCTCGGCGCGGTCCATCAGGCGTTCAAACTTTTCGTTCATCGGGATCAGCTGCGGTAGTCGGCGTTGATGGAAACGTAGTCGTGGCTCAGGTCGCAGGTCCAGACGGAGTCACTGGCGGTGCCGCGACCCAGGCCCACGCGCACCGTGATCTCGGCCTGCTTCATGACGCGCTGACCGTCTTCCTCTTGGTAATGGGGATGGCGGCCGCCCTGGGTGGCCACGTGCACGTCGTCCAGGCGCAGTTCGATCAGGCCCTGGTCCAGGTCATCGATGCCGGCGTAACCCACTGCCGCCAGAATGCGGCCCAGATTGGGGTCGCTGGCGTACATGGCGGTCTTGACCAGTGGCGAATGCGCAATCGCATAGGCCACCTGGCGGCATTCGTCACCGGTTTTTCCACCTTCGACCGTGATGGTCAGGAATTTGGTGGCGCCTTCACCGTCGCGCACGATGGCGTGCGCCAGCTGGCGGGCCACTTGCAGCATTGCGGCTTTGAGCGCCTGGGCGTCCGGGCTGTCCCAAGAGGTGATGGGCGCGTTGCCCGCCTGGTGGGTGGCCACCACCACAAACGAGTCGTTGGTCGAGGTGTCACCATCGATGGTGATGCGGTTGAAGGAGCCATCGGCCAGCTCGCGGGCCAGCGCAGGCAGCAGCTCGGGGGCGATGGCGGCGTCGGTGGCCAGAAAGCCCAGCATGGTGGCCATGTTGGGGCGGATCATGCCCGCGCCCTTGCTGATGCCGGTCACGCTGACCGTCTTGCCACCGATGTGCAACTGCCGGCTTGCCGCCTTGGGCACGGTGTCGGTGGTCATGATGCCTTCGGCGGCTTTGGCCCAGTTCGATGCAGCCGCATCGGCAATGGCCGCCGGCAAGCCGGCCACGATGCGCTCCACCGGCAGCGGCTCCATGATCACGCCCGTGGAAAACGGCAACACCTGGACAGGCTGGCATTGCAGCAAGGCGGCCATGGCTTCGCAGGTCTGGCGCGCGTGGGCCAGACCGGGGGCACCGGTGCCTGCATTGGCATTGCCGGTGTTGATGACGATGGCGCGGATGCCTTGGCCACCTTGCAGGTGCTCGCGGCACACCTGCACCGGCGCCGCACAAAACCGGTTTTTGGTGAACACACCGGCCACGCTGGCACCCGCGTCGAGCAGCATCACGCTCACGTCCTTGCGGTTGGCCTTGCGCACACCGGCTTCTGTAACGCCCCAGCGCACACCGGCCACGGCATGCAGTTGCGCAGGATCAAGGGGAGGCAGATTGACGGGCATGGCGGGCTTTCGTGTCGAAAATGGGTATCAAGAAAAACGGGCCGAAGCCCGTGAAATGAGGTGGCAAGCGATCAGCTGAGCTTGCCGTGGCATTGCTTGAATTTTTTGCCGGAGCCGCAGGGGCAAGGATCGTTGCGGCCCACGCCGGCAAACTGGCTCATGTCAAAACCATCGGCGGTGGTGACATGCTGCTGGCCGGTTTCGTCGGGTGCGCTGTAGGTCACATTGTCGATGTGCTCGGCCTTTTCTTCGATGGCGTGCGCTGCTTCCTGCATCTGCTCGCCGCTCTGGATCTGCACCGTCATCAGCACGCGTGTGACTTCGTTCTTGACCGAGTCCAGCAGCTGCCCGAACAGTTCAAAAGCTTCACGCTTGTATTCCTGCTTGGGCTGCTTTTGCGCGTAGCCGCGCAGGTGGATGCCCTGGCGCAGGTAGTCCAGCGCAGAGAGGTGTTCGCGCCAGTGGGTGTCAATGCTTTGCAGCAGCACCATGCGCTCGAACGGCACAAAACTGTCGGCGCCCACCTGGTCCAGCTTGGTTTTGAAGTGCGCGTGCACAGCGGCCACCACGGCTTCGAGCAGGTCTTCATCGGTGATGGCGCTGGACGACTGCACCTTGGCTTGCAGGTCCAGGTCGATCTGCCAGTCGTTCTTGAGCACGGTTTGCAGACCGGCCAGGTCCCACTGTTCCTCCACCGACTCTTCGGGCACGTACTGGCGCACCAGGTCAGTGAAGCAGCCTTCGCGCAGCGAGGCAATCTGGGCGTCCAGGTCCTGGGCATCCAGGATGTCGTTGCGCTGCTGGTAGATCACCTTGCGCTGGTCGTTCGATACATCGTCGTATTCGAGCAGCTGCTTGCGGATGTCGAAGTTGCGGGCCTCGACCTTGCGCTGGGCGCTTTCGATGCTGCGGGTGACGATGCCGGCCTCGATGGCTTCGCCCTCGGGCATTTTCAGGCGGTCCATGATGGCGCGCACCCGGTCGCCCGCAAAGATGCGCATGAGCGGATCGTCCAGGCTCAGGTAAAAACGCGAAGAGCCCGGATCGCCCTGGCGGCCCGAACGGCCACGCAGCTGGTTGTCGATGCGGCGCGATTCATGGCGCTCGGTGGCAATGATGCGCAGACCGCCAGCGGCCTTGACCTGTTCATGGGTCTGTTTCCAGGCCTCGCGCAGTGCGGCGACCTTGGCTTGCCGGGCGTCTTCAGACAGCGATTCATCGGCCTCGATGGCCTGCACTTCTTTTTCGACGTTGCCGCCCAGCACGATGTCGGTGCCGCGACCGGCCATGTTGGTGGCGATCGTGATCATGCCGGGGCGACCGGCCTGGGCCACGATGTCGGCTTCGCGGGCGTGCTGCTTGGCGTTCAGCACCTGATGGTCCAGCTTGGCCTGGGTGAGCAGCTGCGAGATCAGTTCGGAGTTCTCGATCGAGCTGGTGCCCACCAGCACCGGCTGGCCGCGCTCGTGGCATTCCCGGATGTCGGCGATGGCGGCGGTGTATTTCTCTTGCGCGGTTTTGTAGACGCGGTCGAGCTGGTCGTCGCGCTGGCTCTTGCGGTTGGGCGGAATGACCACGGTTTCCAGACCGTAGATTTCCTGGAATTCGTAGGCTTCGGTGTCGGCCGTGCCGGTCATGCCGCCGAGCTTGCCGTACAGGCGGAAGTAGTTCTGGAAGGTGATGGACGCCAGGGTCTGGTTCTCGGCCTGAATCTGCACGCCTTCCTTGGCTTCGACGGCCTGGTGCAGGCCATCGCTCCAGCGGCGGCCCGCCATGAGGCGGCCGGTGAATTCGTCCACGATGACGATTTCACCGTTCTGCAGCACGTAGTGCTGGTCGCGGTGGTACAGGTGCTGTGCCCGCAGCGCGGCGTTGAGGTGGTGCATCAGCGTGATGTTGGCCGGGTCGTAAAGGCTGGCGCCTTCGGGAATCAGACCCATGCTGGCCAGCACCTGCTCGGCTTTTTCGTGGCCCTGCTCGGTGAGGAACACCTGGCGCGATTTTTCATCGAGTGTGAAATCGCCCGGCGTCACGATGCCTTCGCCCGTGCGTGGGTCTTCTTCGCCCACCTGCGGCGTCAGTTGCGGCACCACATTGCGCATGGCCAGGTACATGGCGGTGTGGTCTTCGGCCTGGCCGCTGATGATCAGCGGCGTGCGGGCCTCGTCGATCAGGATGGAGTCCACCTCGTCCACGATGGCGAAGTTGAGTTGGCGCTGAACACGGTCTTGCGGCTCATAGACCATGTTGTCGCGCAGGTAGTCAAAGCCGTATTCGTTGTTGGTGCCGTAGGTGATGTCGGCGGCGTAGGCGGCCTGCTTGTCCTCGCGGGGCAGTTGCGGCAAATTGATGCCAACCGACAAACCCAGGAAGTTGTAGAGGCGCGCCATCCACTGGGCGTCGCGGTTGGCCAAGTAGTCGTTGACGGTGACCACGTGCACGCCCTTGCCACTCAGGGCGTTGAGGTACACGGGCAGTGTGGCCGTGAGGGTCTTGCCCTCGCCAGTGCGCATTTCGGCGATCTTGCCGTTGTGCAGGGCGATACCGCCCACCATCTGCACGTCAAAGTGGCGCATCTTCATGACGCGCTTGGAACCTTCACGCACCACGGCAAAGGCTTCAGGCAGGAGGGCATCGAGCGTTTCGCCAGCCGTCAGGCGCTGGCGAAACTCGGCGGTCTTGGCTTTCAGGGCTTCATCGCTCAGCCCTTCCAGGCTTGACTCCAGCGCATTGATGCGGTCGACAACTTTGCGGTACTGCTTGAGCAAGCGGTCGTTGCGGCTGCCGAAGATTTTGGTGAGGAATTGGATGGCCATGTCTGCACGGGGCCGGTTGCGTGAAAAGCGTTCACGCCTTGCCCCCGTTGTCCTGTCAGGTTATTGAATCAAGCGGCCAGCGCTGAGCCGACCAACCGGGCATTTTACCGGCTGAGCATCTCGGTTTGACGGCGGTGGACCGAAGGACGTTGCTGCTGTCGGATAATCCCGAGACCGTGTCCGAAACCCAACGCCGCCATTACGCCATCCCGCTTTTGCAGGCGGCCCAAGAGTCCCCGACTCTGGCCAGCCTGGTCAGCCGCATGCGCGCTTCCAGCGGCCGCCTGGAGGCGGTACGCAGCCTGTTGCCCGTGCCCCTGCGCAAGTCGGTCCAGGCGGGGCCACTGGAGGACGGGCAATGGTGCCTGCTGGTCAGCTCCAACGCTGTGGCCGCCAAATTGCGCCAATTTGTGCCAGCTTTGCAAATGCACCTCGAAAAGCAAGGCCTGCCCGTCTCGGGCATCCGCATCAAGGTGCAGGCGCGAACCCTCTAGGGTGGCGCACCCACCGTGGTGTCCCCCGGCAAGTCAGGCGAGCCGGCCTGAACGCATGTCGCTGATCGCCTGGTGGATCTCTTGCTGCGTGTTCATTACAAAGGGGCCGTACTGGGCAATCGGCTCGTTCAGCGGCTGCCCTGCAATGAGCAGCGCCTTGGCGTCGGTACTGGCCTCGATCAGTACGCCGTCGGCGGTGGCGTCATTGGCCAGCAAGGCCATGCGCTGGGCCGGCACCACCTGACCGGCCACCCGCACCTCGCCCCGGTACACATACACAAAGGCGTTGTGGCTGGCGGGCAAAGCTTGTTCAAAGCGGCTGCCAGCGACCAGGTGCAGGTCCAGGTAGAGCGGGGCCGTGGCTTCACGCGTCACCGCACCCGCCACGCCGTGGCTGGCCCCTGCAATCACCGTCACGGCGACACCGCCGGGCGTGGTGAACTGTGGCAGTTCGGCGTTCTTGAAGTCGCGGTACCAGGGCGCGCACATCTTGTCGCGGCCGGGCAAGTTCAGCCAGAGCTGAAAACCTTCCATCACCCCGTGTTCTTGCTGCGGAATTTCAGAGTGGATCACGCCCCGGCCTGCGGTCATCCACTGCACGCCACCGTTTTCGAGCAAACCTTCGTGGCCCGCACTGTCGCGGTGCAGCATGCGCCCGGCGATCATGTAGGTCACCGTCTCAAAGCCCCGGTGCGGGTGGTCCGGGAAGCCTGCGATGTAGTCGTTGGGGTTGTCGCTGCCAAAGGCGTCCAGCATCAGGAACGGGTCCAGGCGGCGCTGCAGGTTTTGCGTGAGCACACGCGTGAGCTTGACGCCCGCGCCGTCCGAGGTGGCTTGCCCGGCGATCAGGTGTTCAACGGTTCGGGAGCAGGTCACCGTTTCGACGGTGATGGCCTGGGTGTGTACGGAGCTCATGGCGTTTTCCTTTTTGGGGCTTGGGACTCAAAAAAGAAAATGGCCTGTGAAAACAGGCCATTCAGTGTGTGGTGCCGGATGTCGGATTCGAACTGACGACCTACCGCTTACAAGGCGGGTGCTCTACCAACTGAGCTAATCCGGCACGGAGTGGATTCTAACCGCAGACAAAGGCAGTTTTTGCCCCATGCGATTTATTTGACGCGTTTGAGCGATGGGCGCTGTCCTGCAGGGGGAGTTGCCGGTGGCACGGGGTCTTCGGGTGCATCAGGCACAGCGTCTTGCGTTGGAGGCACCGTCTCTTCGTCTTGCACCGGGAAAGCCATGCCCTGCCCGTTTTCTCGGGCGTAAATGGCCATGACCCGGTTGACGGGCACCATGATGTCGCGCGGCTTGCCACCGAAGCGGGCTTTGAATTCGATGAAGTCATTGCCCAGCTTGAGGGAGCTGGTGGCGTCCATGCTGACGTTCAGGACGATTTCACCGCCCTGCACGTATTCACGGGGCACCTGCACCGTCTGATCGACCTTGACCGCCACATAAGGCGTGAAACCATTCTCGGTGCACCATTCGTAAAGGGCACGGAGCAGGTAAGGCCGTGTGGAGGGCAGGTCGGCGTCCATCATGTTTGCACCGTTTACTTGCGCATGACCTTTTCGGACGGCGTCAGCGCTTCGATGTAGGCCGGACGCGAGAAGATGCGCTCGGCGTACTTGAGCAGCGGCGCAGCGTTCTTGGACAGATCGATGCCGTAGTAGTCCAGACGCCACAGCAGCGGGGCAATGGCCACGTCCAGCATGGAGAAGTTGTCGCCCAGCATGTACTTGTTCTTGAGAAACACCGGGGCCAGCTGTGTGAGGCGGTCGCGGATGTGCGAACGGGCTTTCTCGAGGGCTTTGTCGTTGCCCTTGAGCGCGCGGTTCTCGAGCGTGGTCACGTGCGTGAACAGTTCTTTCTCGAAGTTGAGCAGGAACAGGCGCACGCGGGCACGGTCCACCGGGTCACCAGGCATCAGCTGCGGGTGCGGGAAACGCTCGTCAATGTACTCGTTGATGATGTTCGACTCGTACAGGATCAGATCGCGCTCGACCAGGATCGGCACCTGACCGTAGGGGTTCATCACGCTGATGTCTTCGGGCTTGTTGTACAGGTCCACATCGCGGATCTCGAAGTCCATGCCTTTTTCAAACAACACGAAACGGCAGCGATGCGAGAACGGGCAGGTGGTTCCGGAATAAAGCACCATCATGGCGGGAGGCTCCTCTACAAAATCAAAAAGAGTGGGCAGCCACGGGAGGGGCCAACCCACTCTGTCAGACCCGCGTCAGCGGGTCGGAAGGCGAATATTACTTGACGTCTTTCCAGAACGCGGCGTTCAGACGCCACGCCAGGAAGGTGAAGCCCAGCAAGAACAGCAGGACCCACACGCCCACGCGCACACGGGTGTTCTGAGCGGGCTCGCCCATCCACACCAGATAGTTCACCAGATCGCCCACGGCAGTGTCGTACTGCTGCGATGTCATGGTGCCAGGCTTGACCTGTTCCCACTTGCCGGTAAAGACATGGGTGGTGTGACCGTGCTCTTCACGCTCTTCGTAGATCGGCTTGCGCTCGCCTTGCAGTTCCCACAGCACGTGCGGCATGCCCACGCTCGGGAAAGCCAGGTTGTTCCAGCCAGTCGCCTTGGTCTCGTCACGGTAGTAAGTACGCAGGTAGGTGTAGATGTAGTCCGCACCGGTGCCGCCATGGCCAGCCTTGGCACGGGCGATCACGCTCAGGTCAGGCGGGTTGGCGCCAAACCATTCCTTGGCCTGCTTGGGATCGATCGCGGCCTTCATGGTCTCGCCCACCTTGTCGGTGGTGAACAGCAGGTTGTCCTTGATCTGTTGCTCGCTCAGGCCGATGTCTTGCAGGCGGTTAAAGCGCATGAAGGCAGCCGAGTGGCAGTTCAGGCAGTAATTGACGAACAACTTGGCGCCGTTTTGCAGCGAAGCCAGGTCGTTGGTCTTGACGGGGGCTTTGTCCCAGGCGACGGTGTCACCACCGGAAGCCTGGACGCCGCCGGCCAGACCGAGGGCCATCACCAAGCCCAGAGCAATGTTCTTGAGGTTTTTCATGTTCTTGACTCTCCGGGTTCTCAGTGCGGCGTGAAGGTCACGCGGTCAGGCACGGCCTTGGGGGTGCCAATGCGGCTCCACCAGGGCATCAGCAGGAAGAAGCCGAAGTAGAACAGCGTACCGAATTGCGACACGCGCTCACCGATGGGCGACGGCGGCTGCACGCCCAGGTAGCCCAGGATCAGGAAGATGACCACGAACACGGCATACAGGTATTTGTGCCAGTCAGGACGGTAGCGGATCGACTTGACCGCACTGTTGTCCAGCCAGGGCAGGAAGAACAGGATGATCACGGCGCCGCCCATCACGACCACACCCCAGAACTTGGCGTCGATCGAGAGCATCAGGGCAGAGATGACCACGGCAGCACCGACCACGGCGCCCTTGAGCACCTGGGGCAGCTTGCACTTGGTCACGGCCAACACGGCGCCACCGACCACACAGGCCACGAGCACGTACATCATCTCGGTGGTGATGGCACGCAGCATCGAGTAGAAGGGCGTGAAATACCAGACCGGGGCAATGTGCGGCGGGGTCTTGAGCGGATCGGCCGGGATGAAGTTGTTGTATTCGAGGAAGTAACCACCGAACTCGGGGGCGAAGAACACAATGGCGGTGAAGGCCAGCAGGAACACGCTCACACCAAAGATGTCATGCACGGTGTAGAAGGGGTGGAAAGGCACACCGTCCAGGGGTTTGCCGTTGGCGTCCTTGGGGGCATTGGGGCCTTTGATTTCCACGCCGTCGGGGTTGTTGGAACCCACGTCATGCAACGCCAGCAAGTGCGCCACCACCAGGCCCAGCAGGACCAGGGGCACGGCGATCACGTGGAAGCTGAAGAAGCGGTTCAGGGTGGCGTCGCCCACCACATAGTCACCACGGATCAGCAAAGCCAGGTCGGGGCCAATCAGGGGGATGGCAGAGAACAGGTTCACGATCACCTGAGCACCCCAGTAGGACATCTGGCCCCAGGGCAGCAGGTAGCCCATGAAGGCTTCGGCCATCAGGCACAGGAAGATCGCACAGCCGAAGATCCAGACCAGCTCGCGCGGCTTGCGGTAGCTGCCGTACATCAGGCCACGGAACATGTGCAGGTACACCACAATGAAGAACGCCGAGGCGCCAGTGGAGTGCATGTAACGGATCAGCCAGCCCCAGGGCACATCGCGCATGATGTACTCGACGGAGGCAAACGCCACAGCGGCGTCCGGCTTGTAGTGCATGACCAGGAAGATGCCGGTCAGGATCTGGATGACGAGCACCAGCAGAGACAGCGAGCCGAAGATGTACCAGAAGTTGAAGTTCTTCGGTGCGTAGTACTCCGACATGTGGACGCGGTAGGCGTCAAAAGCGGTCGGGAAACGGTTCTCGAACCAATTGGCCACTTTGGCCGTGGTCGGAGCGTTGGGGGAAATTTCCTTGAATTCAGCCATGTCGGTCTCCATCAGGCCTTCTTGTCTTCACCAACCAGCAGCTTGGTGTCGGACAGGTACATGTGCGGCGGCACTTCGAGGTTGTCCGGGGCCGGCTTGTTCTTGAACACGCGGCCAGCCAGGTCGAAAGTCGAACCGTGGCAGGGGCACAGGAAACCACCGTTCCAGTCGTCAGGCAGCGAGGGCTGGGCACCGGTCTGGAATTTGTCGGAGGGCGAGCAGCCCAGGTGTGAGCAGATGCCCACGGCCACCAGCACTTCGGGCTTGATGGAACGGGTCTGGTTCTTGGCGTATTCGGGGGTCGGGAAGGCTTTGCGATCGGAGTTGGGATCGGCCAGCTGGCTTTCGGTCTTTTTGAGCGACTCGAGCTGCTCGGGCGTGCGCTTCATGATCCAGACCGGTTTGCCACGCCATTCGACGGTCATTTTTTCGCCCGGCTTGAGCGAAGAAATGTCCACCTCGACGGCGGCGCCGGCGGCCTTGGCCTTTTCGGAGGGCTGGAAGGTGCTGACAAACGGGACGGCTACAAAACCGGCACCTACGGCACCAGCGGCACTGGTGGCAACGAGCCACGTCCGCTTGCTGCTGTCGACTGGGGTATCACTCATGGAAATCCTCTGCGAGTCTTAATCTGGATCAACCAGGGATTGTAGCGGAGTCAAACGGGCAGACTTCTTACAAAGACTGACAACAAGAAGGCGTCCACCTCTGACAATATCGCTCTTTGGTTCACTTTTTCGAAAAAGGAAGCTCCATGTCATTTGTCAGCGAATTCAAGTCTTTTGCCATGAAGGGCAATGTGGTCGATCTGGCGGTCGGTGTGATCATTGGCGGTGCCTTTGGCAAGATCGTTGACTCGGTCGTAGGCGATTTGATCATGCCGCTGGTCAGCAAGGCTTTTGGTGGCCTGGATTTCTCCAACTACTACATCGCGCTGGCTGGACAAGCAACGGGCCTGTCCCTGATGGAGGCCAAAAAGCTGGGCGCTGTGTTCGCTTATGGCAGCTTCATCACCGTGGCACTGAACTTCATCATTCTGGCCTTCATCATCTTCGTCATGGTGCGCCAGATGAACCGCCTGATGCACCACGAACAAGCCGCAGCCGCACCAGCCGCGCCCGCACCCACCCCGGAAGACATCGTGCTGCTGCGCGAGATCCGCGACAGCCTGAAAAACAAAGGCTGATCAGGTCTGCAAGACCGCCTGACCTGCCAGCTGACGTGCCATGCGCAGCGCCTGCACCAGGCTGCTGGCATCGGCTTTGCCCTGCCCCGCCAGGTCAAAAGCGGTGCCGTGGTCAGGGCTGGTGCGAATGAGCGGCAGGCCCAGCGTCACATTGACGCCCTGCTCCACCCCCAGGTATTTCACCGGGATCAGGCCCTGGTCGTGGTACATGGCCACCACCACATCGAATTCCCCTGGATGCGCTGGCGCGTGGCGGGCGCGCATGAACACCGTGTCGGGCGCATACGGGCCATGAACGTCCATGCCCTGCGCACGCGCTTGTGCGATCACCGGCTGCAGCACCTCGATTTCTTCGCGGCCAAACAGGCCTCCCTCGCCTGCATGTGGATTCACCCCCGCCACCCCGATGCGCGGCGTGCGCCCCAGCAGGCGCAGCAATGAGGCGTGGGTGATCGACAAGGTCTGCATGACCTGATCCGGGGTTACCGCGTCCAGCGCATCGCGCAGCGAGACATGGATGCTCACCAGCACGGTGCGCAATTCGTCATTGGCCAGCATCATGCGCACCGGCATCTGCGCCAGCGGCACACCAGCATGGCGCGCGCTCTCCGCCTGCAGCAGCTCAGTGTGGCCCGGGTATTGGTCCCAGGGGCTGCCGGCGGCGTGCAGTGCCTCTTTGTGCAGCGGTGCCGTCACGATGGCGGCCACCTCGCCGCGCAATGCCGCACGCGTGGCCCAGAGCACACACTCGCCCGCCAGCTGGCCTGCGCGGGCATCGACCACGCCCCAGGGCAATGCGGGCGCGGGCGCCACCACCTGCAACACAGGCAAACAGCCCGCAGGCACAGCCAACGCCTCGGCCGCGTTTTCAATTTCAAGCACCGGAAATGGCACGCCGCACGACAGCAAAGCCACTGAGCGGCGCATCACCCCCACATCGCCGGCCACAAAACAGCCGCGCACCAGTGGGGCATGCTCCAGCCAGGTGCGGGCGATGATTTCAGGGCCGATGCCGCACGGGTCACCGGGCGTGAGGACGATGGGTTGGAGCTGTGCGCCTGTCATGCCGGGTTGTCGATCTCGATGAATTCGTGCTGCAGACCCAGCAAACCCGCCACATGGGCCGCCACAGCAGGCGCGCCATAGCGCTCGGTGGCGTGGTGGCCACAGGCCAGAAAAGCCACGCCCGTCTCGCGCGCCAGATGCGCCTGGGGCTCCGAAATTTCTCCGGTGATGAAAGCGTCCGCTCCGGCCGCAATCGCCGCCTCAAAGTGGCCCTGCGCGCCGCCAGTACACCAGGCCAGGCGCCGGATCGGGCGGGTGCCAGCGACACACGTGACATTGCGGCCCAGCACCTGTTGCGCGTGCTGCGCCAGTGCGTACGCATCGGCCCAGTTGCAGGCCCCCATGAAGCCCAGATCCTGCTCGCCAAAGCGCGCATCGGCCTGCACCCCCAGCACGCGGCCCAGCTGCGCGTTGTTGCCCAGCTCAGGGTGTGCGTCCAGCGGCAGGTGGTAGGCCAGCAAATGCACATCGTGGGCCAGCAACAGGCGCAGGCGCTCACGCATCCAACCCGTCACACGGCCGTCCTGGCCACGCCAGAACAGGCCATGGTGTACGAACAGTGCATCGGCATCGGCAGCAATGGCCGCCTCTATGAAGGCCCGGCTGGCCGTCACCCCCGACACCAACTTGCGGATCGGCCGCGCGCCCTCCACCTGCAAGCCATTGGGCCCGTAGTCCTTGAAGCGTTCGGGCTGCAGCAACTCATCGCAGGTTCGCAGCAGGGTTTTGTGGTCGATCATGGCATCGCTCATATTTTCAGGATGGCATTGTGTCCCAAGAGCACCACAAGATCGCAGACAATCCGAACCATGCGACGTCATTGGCTCCTCTTCTCTCAAACGGTCACCGTGTTGCTGGCCATCTGGTTCATTGTGGCCACCCTTCAACCGCAATGGCTCAGCGGCATCCGCCCCGGCACCAATGGCATCACCTTGTTGCAAGCCACAGGCGAAGGTGCTGCACATCGCCCGGCAGGCAGCCTGAGTGGCGCCGCACAAAAAGCATCCCCTGCCGTGGTCAGCATCAACACCAGCCAGAGCCGGGGCAAAAGCCCCAATGCGCAAGACCCCTGGTTCCGCTTTTTCAATGGCGAGCAGGAAGACGATGCCCCGGCAGGTTTGGGCAGCGGTGTCATCGTCAGCCCTGAAGGCCACATCCTGACCAACAACCACGTCATCGAGGACGCCGACGACATCGAAGTGGTGCTGGCCGATGGCCGCCGCGCAGCCGCCAAGGTGATCGGTACCGACCCCGAAACCGATCTGGCCCTGCTCAAGGTCAATCTGGACAAGCTGCCCGTGATCGTCCTGGGGCAATCCGAACAACTGCAGGTGGGCGACGTGGTGCTGGCCATTGGCAACCCCTTTGGCGTGGGCCAGACCGTCACCTCGGGCATTGTGAGTGCGCTGGGCCGCAACCAGCTGGGCATCAACACCTTCGAGAACTTCATCCAGACCGATGCGGCCATCAACCCCGGCAACTCGGGGGGTGCCCTGGTCGATGTGAACGGGCACCTCATGGGCATCAACACCGCCATTTACTCGCGCTCGGGGGGCAGCATGGGCATTGGGTTTGCCATTCCGGCCTCAACCGCGCAGCACGTCATGCGCGACCTGATCAGCCTGGGCCGTGTCACACGCGGCTGGATCGGGGTGGAGCCACAGGACCTCAACCCTGAGCTGGCAGCAAGTTTCAAACTGCCCGCAACGAATGGCGCACCCCTGCAAGGCGTGGTGATCACCGGCGTGCTGCAAAACGGCCCAGCCGCCAAAGCGGGCATCCGCCCGGGCGACGTCATCACCCAGGTCGATCGGCACAAGATTGGCAATGTGTCAGAGTTGCTCAGTCGCGTGGCAAGCCTGCAACCCGGGCAAGCCACCCGGATTCAGCTCTGGCGCAGCCAGGGCCTGGCCGAAGTCACCGTCATCCCCGGCCAGCGGCCCGCCACCAACCCACCGCGGCGCTGAACAATCGGCAAAGCCCCGGCCACTCAGGAAGTGCTGCGCTCTTCTTCGGCGTCTGGCGCCTGGGTGTGCTTGATGAACACCTGCGCAGCCCAGATGCCCAGCTCGTAGAGCAGGCACATCGGGATGGCCAGCGCCAGTTGTGACACCACATCGGGCGGCGTGACCACGGCGGCAATCACAAACGCCAGCACCACAAAATAACCACGGAAAGACTTGAGCTTGTCCACCGTGACCATCCCCAAGCGCGCCAGCACCACCACGGCCACTGGCACCTCAAAGGCCAGCCCAAAGGCCAGGAACATGGTCAGCACAAAGCTCAGGTAAGCCTCAATGTCAGGCGCAGCGGTGATGCTCTTGGGCGCAAAGCTCTGGATAAAGGCAAACACCTGGCCAAACACAAAAAAGTAGCAAAACGCCACCCCGATGAAAAACAGCACGGTGCTGGAGACCACCAGCGGCAACACCAGCTTTTTCTCGTGCGAATACAAGCCCGGCGCCACAAAAGCCCACAACTGGTAAAGCACCACCGGCAAGGCGATCAGGAAAGCCGCCATCAGCAAAATCTTCAGCGGCACCATGAAAGGCGAGATGACCGAGGTGGCAATCAGCGTGGCACCTTTGGGCAAATGCGCCACCAGAGGTGCAGCCAGAATGTCGTAGAGCGGGCCAGGCCCTGGAAAAATGGCCAGCACCGCAGCCGCCACACCAATGGCCGCCATGGCCCGCAGCAGGCGGTCACGCAACTCGATCAGGTGCGTGACAAAGGGCTGCTCGGTGCCGGCGAGTTCGTCTTCGGGCGATTGTTTGGGGTTGAACATGGGGGCCAATGCAAAAACCACCGCAGGGGCGGTGGCTGGATTTCAGTTCAGGCTTTTGGGACGGTAGCGGGCCACACGGGCTGCACCCGACAAGGCGCGTGTGCGCACACCGGCGCGCGCCTTGTACCACTGGGGCACCGCGCCACGCTTGAGGCGCCAGTTTTTGCCCGGGTGCCTGTACTCCGGTGGCGGCGGCTCCCAGCCTGTGGGTTCGGTGTTTGTCAAACCGGCCGTGGTTTCGGCCCAGTCTTTTTCAAAATCGGTCGCCGTGGTCTGCACCGACTGCTCGACATCGCGGGCGGCCGATTCGACCGTGTCCTTCATTTTTTTGAGCTCTTCGAGGTCCATGGACCGGTTGACCTCGGCCTTGACGTCGGCCACATAGCGCTGGGCCTTGCCCAGCAGCGTGCCCACCGTGCGGGCCACACGCGGCAGCTTTTCGGGGCCGATGACGATCAGTGCCACCGCACCGATCAGCGCCATCTTGGAAAGACCGAGATCCAGCACAGCTCAGCTCAGGATTTGGTCTTGGCTTCGACGTCGATGGTGGCTTTTTCGGCAGCAGGCTGGCCAGCGACTTGACCCGCAGGCTTGTCTTCGGGCGTGGTACCGCCCTCTTTCATGCCGTCCTTGAAGCCCTTGACGGCGCCGCCCAGGTCAGAGCCGATGTTCTTCAATTTTTTGGTACCAAACACCATGACCACGATCAGCAGCACGATCAGCCAGTGCCAGATGGAAAAAGAACCCATGAAATTCTCCTGATGAATTGCGAACGATTCTAAAGCGATACACCCGCTAAATACGGGCACCCGGTATCACCCGGGACAGATAGTGTTATTGCCGGGCCATCAGCCCCGCAGCCAGGGCCGCGGGCCACCCATCACATGCATGTGCAGGTGGTGCACTTCCTGGCCGCCTTCGGCGCCGGTGTTGAGCACGATGCGGTAACCGCCCTCAGGATAGGGGTTGCAGCCTTCCTGCAGCGCCAGTCTGGGGGCCAGGGTCATCATGTGCCCCATCAGGCCAACATGTTCGCCGCCCACATGCGCCATCGAGGGGATGTGCAGCTTGGGAATGATCAGGAAATGCACCGGCGCCCAGGGCGCGATGTCATGAAAGGCGAAGACGTGGTCGTCCTCATGGACCTTGCGCGACGGGATCTGGCCCGCCACGATCTTGCAGAAGATGCAGTTGTCGCTCATAAAAATCAGACAGCAGAAGAAGCCGAGTCATCCGGCATGGGCTGAGCCCGGTTGAGCCGCACCATGCCCAGCACGATGCGGTAAAGAAACCAGACAGAAATGGCCACCCAGGCCAGCCAGCCCGGAAAGAAAAACAAAAACCACAGCGAGAAAGTCACAAGGTAGAGCAGCGCCGCCCAGAGCACCGTGCGCAGACGGTAGCCAAAGTGGCTGCGCTGCCAGCCCTGCACATCACCGCGTTTGAGCAGGTCGATGACCAGAGCCACCACCAAAAGCAAAGGCCCCACCTGCGCGCCCGGCACCACCGCACTCACAGCCACGATCAGGTGAAAGAGGTAGCTGATCCAGCTGACCGTCAGATCACTGTCTTGCTGCAGGTCGTCGTCGCGCACGGCCACTTACTCGCCAGAAGCCTCACGCGCCTGCGCCTTGCGCAGGGCCTTTTCTTCCAGGCCACTCAGGCCTTCGCGGCGGGCCAGCTCATTGACCACATCGGCGGGCGTCAGGCCATAGTGCGCCAGCGCGATCATGCTGTGAAACCACAGGTCGGCCACTTCGTAGACCAGCTTGGAGGGGTCTGCGCCATGGTCCACGTCTTTCGCGGCCATCACGGTTTCGGTGGCTTCCTCGCCGATTTTCTTGAGGAAGGCGTCCGGGCCCTTGTGCAGCAGGCGGGCCACATAGCTTTTGTCGGGGTCACCACCATTGGCGGGCTTGCGGCTTTCCACCACAGCGGCAAGGCGATCGAGAATGTCCTGGTTGCTCATGGCGTTCACTTGTAAATGGTTTCGGGGTCCTTGAGGACCGGATCCACAGGCTGCCATTGTTCATTTTGCAGACTCTGGAAAAAGCAGCTGTGGCGCCCCGTGTGGCAGGCAATGCCCGGCTCGTGCCCCAGCTGGGTCACCTGGAGCAGCACCACATCATTGTCGCAGTCCATGCGGATGTCGTGCACCGTCTGCACATGGCCGGATTCTTCGCCCTTGAACCACAGCTTGCCCCGCGAGCGGCTGAAATACACCGCCCGCTTCAGTTCGGCGGTTTTTTGCAGCGCCTCGCGGTTCATCCAGGCGAACATGAGCACGTCGCCAGTGTCTTTTTCCTGGGCGATCACGGGCACCAGGCCTTTGTCGTCCCATTTGATGTTGTCGAGCCAGTTCATGGTCTTGTCCTCACAAGCGCACAGGAATCCCGCGCTCGCGCATGCGCTCTTTCGCCTGCTGCACGGTGTATTCGCCGTAGTGGAAGATGCTGGCGGCCAGCACCGCATCGGCACCGCCCAGGCTCACGCCATCGGCCAGGTGGTCCAGGTTGCCCACGCCGCCAGACGCGATCACGGGCACGCTCACCGCGTCGCTCACGGCGCGGGTCAGCTGCAGGTCAAAGCCGCTCTTGGTGCCGTCGCGGTCCATGCTGGTGAGCAGGATTTCGCCTGCGCCGTACTCGGCCATCTGGGTGGCCCAGGCCACGGCGTCCAGGCCCACGTTTTTGCGGCCGCCGTGGCTGTACACGTCCCAGCCGGGGCCCATGGGCTGGCCGTTGGCCCCGAGGCGCCGCTCGTCTTCGGGGGTGCGGCGCTTGGCGTCGATGGCCACCACGATGCACTGCGCGCCGTATTTGTCAGACGCGTCACGGATCACCTGCGGGTTGGCAATGGCGGCCGAGTTGAAGCTGGTCTTGTCGGCACCTGCGTTGAGCAGGCGGCGCACGTCTTCCACGGTGCGCACACCGCCACCCACCGTCAGCGGAATGAACACCTGACTGGCCACGGCCTCGATGATGTGCAGGATCACGTCGCGCCCGTCGCTGGTGGCGGTGATGTCCAGAAACGTGAGTTCGTCAGCACCCTGCTCGTTGTAGCGCGCTGCAATCTCGACCGGGTCTCCGGCGTCGCGCAGTTCCACAAAGTTGACGCCCTTGACCACGCGACCACCGGTCACGTCCAGGCAAGGGATGATGCGTTTGGCAAGCATGGGGGTCTTTTCAAAAAAATCAGGGCACGGGTTCAGCGCAGGCTCAGGCGCTGGGCGCCCTGCCAGAAGTCACCGGCTTCAATGCAGATGGGTTCGTACACCTGCGCAGCCTCGACGCACAGCATGTGCTGCCACCCGTTGGCAGGCATGTCGGCCAGCGCGGCGCATTTGTCGGCGCCCGGGTTCCAGACCACGGTGTGCGCCCAGTCCAGGTCCTGTTCGATGGCCAGGGCATGCGGGCCATCCTGCAGGGCATAGCCTTGCGGCGCGGCCGAGTAGACGCGGTCAAATTCGCCTGCAAAGCGCAGCTCGGGTGCGGCGGTGCCGTGCTGGTCGCTCACGGCGTCCCATTCGGCATGGCCGCCCAGGCCCAGCAAACGCGCCTGGGCCACCTCAGTGACGGCCAGGTAGGTGTGCAAGGCGCCCGTGAAGGTCAGGGGCTTGGTGTCGGTGTTGCGCACCGCCAGCTCGACCTGCAAAGCCCCGGGGGTCAGCTCGATCAGCAGCCGGGCTTCAAAGGCCTGGTCCCACCATTGGCGGGTGGCGGCGCTGGCATTCAGGCTCAGGGCCAGATGTGCCTGATCGGCATCCAGCTTGGGGGCATTCCTTGTCCAGGGCAGCTTACGCGCAAAGCCGTGCTTGGGCAGGTGGCCGCGCATGTTGAACTGCGGAAAGCAGACCGGAATGCCACCGCGAACCGCAGCCTGGCCGTCCATGATGCTGCGCGGGCTCAGGTACAGGCGCTCGCGTCCGCCCGCCACCCACGACAGCACATGCGCGCCATGCTCTGCCACCACCACGCGGTCGCCACAGGGCAGCTGCAGCTCGGTGGCGGGCAAGCCCGCAAACACCACTTCGCGGCAGGTGGCGCTGGCAGACATATCAGCCGTTGAGCTCGTCGGCCCGCTGCTGTGCGGCCGCAAAGTCCAGATCACCCGAATAGATGGCCCGGCCACAGATGACACCCTGCACGCCCTCGCCTTGCACCGCACACAGCTGCTCGATGTCGGCCATGTTGGACAGGCCGCCCGAAGCGATCACGGGGATGGTGAGGGCCTGCGCTAGCTTGACGGTGGCGTCGATGTTGATGCCGCTGAGCATGCCGTCGCGCCCGATGTCGGTGTAGATGATGGATTCAACGCCCCAGTCCTCGAACTTCTTGGCCAGGTCCACCACTTCATGGCCGGTCAGCTTGCTCCAGCCATCGGTGGCCACCTTGCCGTCCTTGGCGTCCAGGCCCACGATGATGTGGCCGCCAAAAGCAGTGCAGGCGTCCTTGAGGAAGCCGGGGTTCTTGACGGCTGCGGTGCCAATGATCACGTACTGCAGGCCGGCGTCGATGTATTTTTCGATGGTGTCCAAGTCGCGGATGCCGCCACCCAGTTGCACCGGAATGTCCGAACCGACTTCATGGAGGATGGCCTTGATGGCACCAAAGTTTTGCGGCTTGCCGGCAAAGGCACCGTTGAGGTCCACCAGGTGAAGGCGGCGCGCCCCCTTGTCAAACCAGTTGCGGGCCATGGCCGCGGGGTCTTCACCAAAGGTGGTGGCCTGGTCCATGTCACCTTGTTTGAGGCGAACGCAGTGGCCGTCCTTGAGGTCAATGGCGGGGATCAGAATCATGGCGGATCAGCAAAAAAATAGTGGCGTCAGGGCTGCCAGTGGAGGAAATTGCGGAACAGGGCCAGGCCTTGGTCCGCGCTTTTTTCAGGGTGAAACTGGGTCGCAAAAATATTGTCACGGGCCACAGCACAGGCAAAGCGGCCACCGTAATCGGTCTGCGCCGCGCTGTGCGCCGACGCGGCCACTTTGGCATAAAAGCTGTGCACAAAATAGTACCAGCTGCCATCCGCAATGCCTTGCCACAAAGCATGTGCCGGGGCGTCTTGCCAGACCTGGTTCCAGCCCATCTGCGGCACCTTGTAGCGGGTGCCATCGGGCTGCGTTTGGCCTGCCAGATCGAACTTGACCACGCGGCCAGGGATCAAACCCAAGCCCGGCGTATCGCCCTCGTCGCTGTGGTCCAGCAGCATCTGCATGCCCACACACACGCCAAACAAGGGCTTGCTGGCTGCGGCATCCAGCACAGCCTCCAGCAGACCCGAATCGCGCAGTTCGCGCATGCAGTCGGGCATGGCGCCCTGCCCTGGCAAGACCACGCGGTGGGCGTTGCGCACCACCTGCGGGTCCTGGGTGACCGTCACCTCGGCATGGTCCACGCTGGAGGCGGCATGCATCACCGCCTGCGCCACACTGCGCAGGTTGCCCATGCCGTAGTCAACGACCGCTACGCGATTGACCGACATGTCAGAGCGAGCCCTTGGTGGACGGAATCACGCCCGCAGCACGCGGATCGGTCTCGAGTGCAGCACGCAGCGCACGGGCAAAAGCCTTGAAAATCGTCTCGCACTGGTGGTGCGCATTGAACCCCTTGAGGTTGTCAATGTGCAGGGTCACACCGGCGTGGTTCACAAAGCCCTGGAAAAATTCGTAAACCAGTTGCGTATCGAGTTCGCCGATCATGCCGGAGGTGAATTTCACGTCCATGTGCAAACCAGGGCGGCCCGAAAAATCGACCACCACGCGGCTCAGGGCCTCGTCCAGCGGGACGTAGGCATGGCCGTAACGGCGGATGCCCTTCTTGTCGCCCACCGCCTTGGCAAAGGCCTGGCCCAGGGTGATGCCGATGTCTTCGACCGTGTGGTGGCCGTCGATGTGCAGGTCGCCCTCGCACTGGATGTCCAGGTCGATCAGGCCGTGGCGGGCGATCTGGTCGATCATGTGGTCCAGAAAACCAATCCCGGTGGCCAGCTTGGCCTGACCGGTGCCGTCCAGGTTGACGGCCACACGGATGTTCGTCTCGGCCGTCTTGCGGCTGACTTCGGCGGTGCGGTTCATAGAGAGACTTTCAAAGCGGCAAGCAGTTGGTCGTTTTCTGCGGGCGTGCCCACCGTCAGGCGCAGGCAGTTGGTCAGCAATGGGTGCATTTTAGAAATGTTCTTGACCAGCACCTTGTGCGCCTTCAGGCCTTCAAAGGCCTGGGCGGCATCTGGCACGCGCGCCAGAATCATGTTGGCCTCGCTCGGGAATGGCTTCACACCCGGCAGGGCGGCCAGCTCGCGCTGCAGGCGGGCGCGCTCGTCGCGCAGGGTTTTGGCCTGCTGGGCAAACACCTCGGCATGCGCCACGGCAAACAGCGCGCACTCGTAATTGAGCACGCTGATGTTGTAGGGCGGGCGCACCTTGTCGATCTCGGCCACCAGGGCCTTGGGGCCGATCATGTAACCCAGACGCACACCAGCCAAGCCGAATTTGGACAGCGTGCGCATGAGCAACACATGCGAATGGCGCGCCAGGCGGTCGATGTAGCTCTTGCTGGCGAAAGGCTGGTAAGCCTCGTCCACCACCACCAGACCGCCCTGCTCGCCTTGGGCCACGACAATCTTCTCGATCACCGCATCGTCCCAAAGGTTGCCGGTGGGGTTGTTGGGGTAGGCCAGGTAGACGATGGACGGCTTGTGCTCGGCAATCGCTGCGAGCATGGCGGCTTCGTCGAGTTCAAAGTCGGCCGTGAGCGGCACGCTGTAAAAGGCCAGGCCCTGCAACTGGGCGCTCATGGCGTACATCACAAAACCGGGGGCAGGCGCAAGGATGCTGGCGCCCGGCACGTCACAGGCCATGGCCAGCAGCGAAATCAGCTCATCCGAGCCGTTGCCCAGCATGATGTCGTGCCCTTCGGGCATGCCCGCGTATTGCGCCAGCGCAGCACGCAGGTCGTTCACGCGGCCATCGGGGTAGCGGTTGAGCGCGAGTTTGCCCAGTCGTTCGCCCAGCGCTTTTTGCAGCTCAGGCGGCAGACCAAAGGGGTTTTCCATCGCGTCGAGCTTGACCATGCCGACCGAATCCTGGATGGCATAGGCGTGCATGGACTGCACGTCCTGGCGAATGCGCTGCATCAGTTTCGGGCTCACACTCATTTCGACTCTCTCATGGGGGGAACAGGGTTCAGGCGCATCTCGGCGGCACGGGCATGCCCCTGCAGGCCTTCGCCATAGGCCAGCTCGGCGGCAATGCGGCCCAGTGGCTGGGCACCCGCTTCGCTCACCTCGATCAGGCTGGAGCGCTTCTGAAAGTCGTAGACCCCCAGCGGTGAAGAAAAGCGCGCCGTGCCGCTGGTGGGCAGCACGTGGTTGGGGCCAGCGCAGTAGTCGCCCAGGCTTTCGCTGGTGAAGGCGCCCAGAAAAATGGCGCCCGCATGGCGCAGCAGCGGCTCCCAGCGGTGCGGGTCGCGGCTGGAGACTTCGAGGTGCTCGGGCGCGATGCGGTTGCTGATGGCGCAGGCCTCGGCCATGTCGCGGGTGAGGATCAGTGCGCCACGGTCGTTGAGGCTCTTGGCGATGATCTCGCGTCGGGGCATGTCGGGCAGCAGGCGGTCAATGGCGGCCTGCACGGCGTCGATGTAGGCGGCATCGGGGCACAGCAAGATGCTTTGCGCCAGCTCGTCGTGCTCGGCCTGGCTGAACAGGTCCATGGCCACCCAGTCCGCCGGTGTGCTGCCGTCGGCCAGCACCAAAATCTCGGACGGGCCGGCAATCATGTCGATGCCCACGGTGCCGAACACGCGCTTCTTGGCGCTGGCCACATAGGCGTTGCCGGGGCCGGTGATCTTGTCCACCTTGGGGATGGTGGTGGTGCCGTAGGCCAGCGCGGCCACGGCTTGTGCGCCGCCCACGGTGAAGGCGCGGCTCACGCCGGCCACACAGGCGGCGGCCAGCACCAGCGGGTTGCGCACATTTTGGGGTGTAGGCACCACCATGATGATGTCCTGCACGCCCGCCACATGGGCGGGGATGGCATTCATCAGCACCGAAGACGGGTAAGCCGCCTTGCCGCCCGGCACATAGATGCCCACGCGGTCCAGCGGCGTGACCTTCTGGCCCAGCAGGGTGCCGTCTTCGTCGCGGTAGCTCCAGCTCTCGCCCGAGGCTTTCTTTTGCGCTTCGTGGTACTTGCGCACGCGGCTGGCTGCGGCCTGCAGGGCTTCGCGCTGCACGGCGGGCAGGTTGTCCAGTGCGGCCTGAAGTTCGGCTTGGGAGATCTCCAGGGCCTGCACGTCCTTGGCCTGCACACCGTCAAAGCGCTGGGTGTATTCGAGCACCGCCGCATCACCGCGCTTTTGCACATCGGCCAGGATGTCGGCCACGCGCTGCTCGATGGCGGCATCGGTGTCGGCCGACCAGTGCAGGCGCTGGGCAAAGGCCGCTTCGAATCCGGCGTCTTGCGTGGACAGGCGCAGGGGTTTGGCAGACATGTCAGTCCTTTTTCACGGCGCCCGCAAAGGCGTCGATGATGGCGCGGATCGGCGCCTGCTTGAGTTTGAGTGCGGCCTGGTTGACCACCAGGCGCGAGCTGATGTCCATGATGCGCTCGACCTCGACCAGGTGGTTGGCCTTGAGCGTGCTGCCGGTGGACACCAGGTCCACGATGGCGTCGGCCAGCCCGGTCAGGGGCGCCAGCTCCATGCTGCCGTAGAGCTTGATGAGGTCCACGTGCACGCCTTTGGTGGCGAAGAAGTCGCGGGCGATCGTGGTGTATTTGGTGGCCACGCGCAGGCGCGAGCCGGTGCGCACCTGGGCGGCGTAGTCGTAATCATCGCGCACGGCCACGCTCATGCGGCATTTGGCAATGCGCAGGTCCAGCGGCTGGTACAGGCCCTGACCGCCGTGTTCGATCAGGGTGTCCAGACCGGTCACGCCCAGGTCGGCGCCGCCGTATTCCACATAGGTGGGCACGTCGGTGGCGCGCACCAGCACCACGCGCACTTCGGGCTGGTTGGTGGGCAAGATCAGCTTGCGGGACTTTTCGGGGTCTTCGAGCACCTCGATGCCTGCGGCCTGCAAGAGCGGCAGGGTTTCGTCAAAGATGCGTCCTTTGGACAGGGCCAGTGTGATCATGTGCGTGCGCCTCAGGCAATGCGTTCGATGTCGGCGCCCAGGGCGCGCAGTTTGACTTCCATGCGGTCATAACCGCGGTCCAGGTGGTAGATGCGCTCCACCACGGTGTCACCTTCAGCCACCAAGCCGGCAATGACCAGGCTGGCCGAGGCACGCAGGTCGGTCGCCATGACGGTGGCGCCCGACAGCTGTGACACGCCCTCGACCACGGCCACCTTGCCATCGGTCTGGATGTTCGCGCCCAGGCGCACCAGCTCGTTGACGTGCATGAAGCGGTTTTCAAAAATGGTTTCGGTCACCTTGCTGGCACCTTCGGCCACGCAGTTGAGCGCCATGAACTGCGCCTGCATGTCGGTTGGAAAGCCCGGGTATTCGGTGGTGCGAAAGCTCTGCGCCTTGAGACGGCCTTGGCTGCGGACCCGGATGAAGCCATCACCGGCCTCGATCTGCGTCCCGGCGGCTTGCAGCTTTTCGATCACGGCTTCCAGGTGTTCGGCACGGCCGTGACGCAACACCACGTCGCCGCCCGCAGCAGCCACCGCACACAAAAAGGTGCCCGCCTCGATGCGGTCAGCCACCACCTGGTGGGTGCAACCGTGCAGGCGCTCCACCCCCTGGATGCGGATCTTGCTGGTGCCGTGGCCCTCGATCTTCGCGCCCATGGCGATCAGCATCTCGGCCAGATCCGGAATTTCGGGCTCCTGGGCAGCGTTTTCCAGAATGGTTTCGCCCTCGGCCAGGGCGGCGGCCATGAGGAAGTTCTCGGTGCCGGTCACCGTCACCATGTCGGTGGTGATGCGTGCGCCTTTGAGGCGGGTGCGGCCTGCGGGCAAGCTGGCCAGCATGTAGCCATGCTCGACATGGATCTCGGCACCCATGGCCTGCAGGCCCTTGATGTGCTGGTCCACCGGACGCGAACCGATGGCACAGCCACCAGGCAAAGACACTTTGGCCCGGCCAAAACGGGCCAGCAGCGGGCCCAGTGCCAGCACCGAGGCGCGCATGGTTTTGACCAATTCGTACGGCGCCTCGGGGTTGTTCAGCGCCCCGGCATGAAGCGCGACACTGCCGTCTGCGTGGTGCTCGGCCGCCACACCCATGTTGCGGATCAGCTTGAGCATGGTGGCCACGTCTTGCAAGCGCGGCACATTGCGCAGTGTCACGGGCTGGTCGCTGAGCAAAGCGGCACACAGCTCGGGCAGCGCGGCATTTTTGGCACCGGCCACATCGACCGTGCCTTGCAGCTGACGACCGCCGCGAATCAGAAGTTTGTCCATGGTGTGTTCAGCGTGCGGCCCACTCGGCCGGCGTGTAGGTTTTCATCGACAGGGCGTGCACCTCGTCGGTGTGCATTTTTTGACCCAAGGTGGCATACACGCGCTGGTGGCGGGCAATGGATCGCAGGCCTTCAAAGGCTTGGGACACCACCACGGCGCTCCAGTGGCGGCCGTCGCCGTCCACTTCCAGATGGGTGCAGGCCAGGCCGGCAGCGATGATGGCGCGTAGTTGTTCAGCGGTCATGTTCAGTTCCGGATCTTGTAGCCGGTGCGCAGCAAATGCAGGGCGATGCTGCTGATCACCAGCAGTGCCGTCGCCACCACGGTCAGGCTGGTCCAGGGCGAGACATCGCTTTGACCAAAAAAGCCGTAACGGAACCCGTCGATCATGTAGAAGAACGGGTTGAAGTGCGACAGACGTTGCCAGAAGGCCGGCAGCGAATGGATGGAATAGAACACGCCGGACAAAAAGGTCATGGGCATGATGATGAAGTTCTGGAAAGCCGCCATCTGGTCGAATTTTTCGGCCCACAGGCCGGCAATCAGGCCCAGGGCGCCCAGCATGGCCGCGCCCATGAAGGCAAAGGCCAGAATCCAAAAGGGGTAGACAAACTGGATGTGCACCATCCAGCCCGTGATCAGGAACACGCCCGCGCCCACCGCCAGCCCGCGCACGATGGACGAGCCCACATAGGCGATGAACCAGCTCCAGTGCGACAGCGGCGTGAGCAGCACAAACACCAGATTGCCCATGATCTTGCTCTGAATGAGGCTGGACGAGCTGTTGGCAAAGGCGTTTTGCAACACGCTCATCATCATCAGACCGGGCAACAGGAAAGAGGTGTAGGGCACCTGGTCGTAGACCTTGACGTGGTCTTCAAGCACATGCCCGAAGATCAGCATGTAGAGCACCGAGGTGAGCACCGGCGCGGCAATCGTCTGGAAAGCGACTTTCCAGAAGCGCAGGATTTCTTTCAGGAAAAGCGTCTGCCAACCGGTCACTTCACGTCCCCCTTGCGGTTCATCACTTCCAGGAACACATCTTCCAGATCGGCTTGCCGGATTTCGACATCTTCGGCCACCAGACCGGCGGCGCGGATGCTGGCCAGGTGGTTTTCGATTTCGATGGCGTCGTGCACCGGCAGCTGCACGATGCGGCCCGTGACGCGTGCAATGGACCTGAGCGCCGCTGGCAGCTCGCCGTCGAGTTTGAGGCGCAGCACCTGCGCCGTGGCCGAGCGCAGCAAGTCAGACGTGCGCTCCAGCGCCACCACCTGCCCTTGCTTGAGCATGGCGATGCGGCCGCACAGGGCTTCGGCTTCTTCAAGGTAGTGCGTGGTCAGCAGCACCGTGTGGCCCTGCTTGTTGAGCTTGGCGATGAACTGCCACAGGGTCTGGCGCAACTCGACATCGACACCTGCGGTGGGCTCGTCGAGCACGATCACGCGGGGTTTGTGCACCAGGGCCTGCGCCACCAGCACACGGCGCTTCATGCCGCCCGAAAGCTGGCGCATATTGCTGTTGGCTTTGTCGGCCAGTCCCAGGCTGTCCAGCAGCTCGTCGATCCAGGCGTCGTTGGCCTTGACGCCAAAGTAGCCCGACTGGAACTTGAGCGCTTCGCGCACATTGAAGAAAGGGTCAAACACCAGCTCTTGCGGCACCACGCCCAGCAGGCGGCGCGCGGCGGCGTAGTCGGCCTGCACGTCGTGGCCATGCACACACACATGGCCTTCACTGGCCCGGACCAAACCGGCCAGGATGCTGATCAGGGTGGTTTTGCCCGCCCCGTTGGGGCCCAGCAAACCAAAAAATTCACCCTCCTCAACGTCAAAGGCGATGCGGTCCAGCGCCTTGAAGGGCATCGCCCCGGCGGTTCTGGGTGGGTAGGTCTTGGAGACGGACTGAAAAGAGAGCGCAGACATGAATGGGCTATTTTAAAGCCCGGCGTCAGGCCTCAGAGGAGCAAGGACAGGCGGTTCAGGCCAGCAGACCATCAAGCACGCCGTAGAGCCTGGCCAGCTCGCGCAGAGGCTCGGGCAGCCCCTGCACCTGCAGGCTGCGCCCCAGCGCCAGCGCTTGCCGCCGACAGGCCAGCAGGACGGCCAGTGCCGACGAATCAAACTGCTTGAGAGGCGAGGCGTCCAGCAGCACCACACGGTCCTGCAGCCCGGCCATGGCCTGCACCAGCTCAGCCCGGCAGGCCGAAGCCTGGGGATGCATCAAAACGGCAGGCAAACGCAGCACGGCCATGTTCGTTCAGGACTTGCGGGCCGTGGCGTTGGTGCTTGCATTGGCCTTGTTGCGCTCGGCCAGGCTGTTGATGAGGCCGTCGATGCCACCGGCATTGACCTCTTTGGTGAACTGGGTGCGGTAGTTCTCGATCAACCAGACCCCCAGCACGTTCAAATCGTAAATGAGCCAGCCGGCACCTTCACCAGAGGTCTTTTCAAGACGGTAGTCGAGCTGGATCGGATCGCCCTTGCCGCGCACTTCGGTGTTGACCACCAGGTTTTTGTCATCCTGCCCGGCGCGCAAGGGCTTGACGAACACCGCCTGGTCGCTCACTTGGCTCAGGGCGCCTGAATAGGTGCGCACCAGCAAGGTCTTGAACTCGTCTTGCAGCCGTTTTTGCTGTTCCGGCGTGGCCTTGCGCCAGGCTGGCCCGGTAGCCAACGCCGTCATGCGGCGAAAGTTCACGTGCGGCATGAGCTTGTTGTCCACCATGGCCATGATCTTGGTGGTGTCGCCGTTGCGCAGGGTCTTGTCGGCCTTGACCAGGTCCAGGGTTTCGGTGGTCACACGCTTGATGAACACGTCGGCCGCCTCGTCTTGGGCATGCGCCAGCGGTGCGGCCAGCAAAGTTGCCAGGGCCAGCCCCAGCCAGAGGCTGCGGCGCGTAAGCAGATTCAAGGTATTGAGCATGGTCAGAACTATAGGGGCTGGCAAATGCCTTGCCAGACCGGTGTGTGAGCAACTGTTTCTGCGGCTTCAGGGCTGATCATAGACATCCGGATCGTTGTAATCGAAGTCGGCGGGCGGGTTGCCGTCGTACACGTCATTTTCGCGTTTTTGCAGCCAGCCATCGCGCACAAAACTGTAAGGATCGAGTGAGGCCTGCTTGAGCGCATCGGTGGCCTTGAGCAAGCCTGCACGGGTTTCGGTGGCATTGAGCACGGTCATGCCGGTGCGGGTGCCGGGATCCGAAAAGTACTGGCTTGGACTGGCTTGCCAGTCCAAAGGCAAGGCCGCCGTGTCACGCACCGTGGACGGCCCCAGCACCGGCAACATCAGGAAAGGGCCAGGCTTGACGCCCCAGTACCCCAGCGTCTGACCCAGGTCTTCCTTGCGTTTTTCTATGCCAGCCTCGCTGGCGATGTCCAGCACGCCGTACAAGCCCAAGGTGGTGTTGACCGCCACACGCATGAAGGACTCGGCAGCCACCTGTCCCTTGAGTTGCAGGCCTGCGTTCACAGTGGTCCAGACATCGCCGAGATTGCCCATGAAGTTGCGCACGCCTGTGCGCACCAAAGCGGGCATCACGTCCACATAAGCCTGGGCCACAGGGCGCATCACCCAATCGTCCAGCTTCTCGTTGAAGGCGAACACCTTGCGGTTCATGTTTTCCCAGGGGTCAACTTCGTCAAACGCGGCTCTTGCAGCGCGTGTGCTGGCACAGCCCTGCAGCAAAGCCGCCAGCAAGACCAGCAGCACCAGACCTCGCGAGGGCCATCGCGTCACGGCTTGCCTCCCGCCGGCGCAGGCTCGGCTGCCTTGCTGTAGAGGAACTGGCTGATCAGGTTTTCCAGCACCACGGCCGACTGGGTGGTGCCGATGCGGTCACCCGAGGCCAGGTTTTTTTCGTCCGCACCGGGGGTGATGCCCACATATTGCTCGCCCAGCAAACCGCTGGTCAGGATGGACAAGGAGCTGTCCTTGGGAAACTGGTTGGCCGACTCCAGGTCCATCGTCACGCGGGCCTGGAAAGACTCGCCGTCAAAGTCGATGCCCTTGACGCGCCCCACCACCACGCCAGCGCTCTTGACCGCCGCCCCCACCTTGAGGCCGCCAATGTTGTCGAATTTGGCGGTGACCTGGTAACCCTTGTCAAAACGCCACTGCAACAGATTGGCCGCCTTGAGGGCCAAAAACAGCACGGCCACGGCGCCCAGCGCCACGAACAGGCCGACCCACACATCGTTTTTTGAACGTTGCATCACGTTCCCCTTAAATGCTGAACATCATGGCGGTGAGGATGAAATCCAGCCCCAGCACCGACAAGGAAGACACCACCACACTGCGGGTGGTGGCATTGGCCACCCCTTCAGGCGTAGGCGCAGCCACATAACCCTGCAGCAAGGCGATGAAGGTGACGGCCACACCGAACACCACGCTTTTGACCATGCCGTTGCCCACGTCCTTGAAGACATCGACACCGCTTTGCATCTGGCTCCAGAAAGAGCCCGCATCCACACCGATCATGAGCACGCCCACGGCGTAGCCGCCCAGAATGCCCACTGCGCTGAACACCGCCGTGAGCAAGGGCAAGGCGATCACACCGCCCAGAAAACGCGGCGCCAGAATGCGTTGCACCGGGTCCACCGCCATCATCTCCAGCGCCGTCAGCTGCTCGCCCGCACGCATCAGGCCGATCTCGGCGGTGAGCGAGGCACCGGCGCGCCCGGCAAACAGCAAAGCGGCCACCACCGGCCCGAGTTCGCGCACCAGGCTCAGGGCCACCAGCAGGCCCAGCGCCTCGGCAGAGCCGTAGCGCTGCAGCGTGTAGTACCCCTGCAGACCCAGAACAAAGCCCACAAACAGACCCGACACGGTGATGATGGCCAGCGAATAATTGCCCAGAAAATGCACCTGGTCGCGCACCAGACCCAGGCGCCGCATGGCTGGCACACACATGCCCAGCAAGCGCACAAACAGGCGCGCGCCGTAGCCCAAATCACCCAGCACCCGACGGGTGGCGGCGCCCAGGCTGGCCAGGGTGTTGGTCAGACCCATGCGCTGCCCCCCCCAAAATCATCGGCCACGCTGGGCGCGGGGTAATGGAAAGGCACCGGTCCATCGCTGAGTGCATGCACAAACTGGTGGATCAGCGGGTCGGCGCTGGCCATCAGCTCAGCGGGGCTGCCCTGGGCCACGATGGCGCCATTGGCCAGCACCACCACATGGTCGGCGATCTCGAAGGTTTCCTTGACGTCGTGCGAGACGATCAGACTGGTGATGCCCAGGCTGTCGTTGAGGCGCCGGATCAGTTGTGCCGCCGTGCCCAGAGAGATCGGGTCCAGCCCGGCAAAGGGTTCGTCGTACATGACCAGATCGGGGTCCAGCGCAATGGCACGGGCCAGCGCGACACGGCGGCTCATGCCCCCCGAAATTTCGGACGGGCGCAAATCGCGCGCACCGCGCAGGCCCACCGCGTCCAGTTTCATCAGCACAATGTCGCGGATGAGGTCTTCGGCGAGGTCGGTGTGCTCGCGCAGCGGAAAGGCCACGTTGTCGAACACCGTCATGTCGGTGAACAGCGCACCGAACTGGAACAGCATGCCCATGCGCCGACGTGCGGCATACAAAGCACTTTGGTGCATCCCCCCCACATCAGCGCCGTCGAACAAGACCTGCCCTTGTTGCGCACGGATCTGCCCGCCGATCAGGCGCAGCACCGTGGTCTTGCCGCCTCCGGACACGCCCATCAAGGCCGTGACCTTGCCGCGCGGCACGCCAAAGCGAATGTCACGCAGGATGACACGCTCACCGTAGGCGAAGGTGACATTGTTCAGCTCGACAAGAAAGGGACTGGGATCAGAACGCATGAAAAACAAGAGCCGGGTGAACCGGCTCTTGAGATCTGGATCAGGGCCGGTCAACGAAATGTGAACCGGTGACTGACAGGGATTTTACCTAGCTTCAGCGAGGCAGGTCAGATTCGCCCATCAGGAATTCGTCCACGGCGCGTGCGGCCTGACGGCCCTCGCGGATCGCCCAGACCACCAGCGACTGGCCACGGCGGATATCGCCGGCGGCAAAAACCTTGGGCACATTGGTGGCATAGCCACCGGTGAACTCGGTCGATGCCTTGGCGTTGCCACGGGCGTCCTTGTCGATGCCAAAGGAATCGAGCACGGTGGCGACCGGGTTCACAAAGCCCATGGCCAGCAGCACCAGGTCAGCCGGGTATTCCTTCTCGGTACCAGGCACCTCGGCCATCTTGCCGTCCTTGAACTCGACTTGCACGGTCTTGAGGCTGGTGACCTTGCCGTTCTTGCCGATGAACTCCTTGGTGGAGATGGCGAACTCGCGCTTGAGCAGCCCCTTCTCGTCGCTCTCGTCGTGGCTGGAGCTGGTGCGCAGCTTGAGCGGCCAGTAGGGCCAGACCATGGCCTTGTTTTCCTTCTCGGGGGGCATGGGCATCACCTCGAACTGGGTGACGCTGGCCGCACCGTGGCGGGTGCTGGTGCCCACGCAGTCGCTGCCGGTGTCACCGCCGCCGATGACGATGACGTGCTTGCCGTCGGCACGCAGCTGGCCCTTGAGCTTGTCGCCCGCATTGACCTTGTTTTGCTGGGGCAGGAACTCCATGGCGAAATGGATGCCGTCCAGATCGCGGCCAGGGGCCGGCAGGTCGCGCGACTGCTCGGAGCCGCCGGTCAGCAGCACGGCGTCAAAGTCTTTCTTGAGCTGCTCGGCGCTGATGCTTTCCTTGGCCCAGTTGGTGACTTTGGAATCCTTGGGCCACTCGCCCACCACCACGCCGGTGCGGATGGTCACGCCTTCGGCTTCGAGCTGCTTGACGCGGCGGTCGATGTGCGATTTGTCGAGCTTGAAGTCAGGGATGCCGTAGCGCAGCAGGCCACCGACGCGGTCGTTCTTTTCGAACAGGGTCACGTCGTGGCCAGCGCGGGCCAGCTGCTGCGAGGCGGCCAGACCAGCGGGGCCGGCGCCGATCACGGCGACTTTCTTGCCGGTCTTGACTTGGGCGATCTGCGGCTGCACCCAGCCGTTGTCCCAGGCGCGGTCGATGATGGCGTGCTCGATCGACTTGATGCCGATGGCGTCGCCGTTGAAATTGACCACGCAGGCGGCTTCGCAGGGTGCGGGGCAGATGCGGCCGGTGAACTCGGGGAAGTTGTTGGTGCTGTGCAGCACGTCGATCGCGTTCTTCCAGTCGCCGTGGTACACGAGGTCGTTGAAGTCCGGGATGATGTTGTTGACCGGGCAGCCGTTGTTGCAGAACGGCGTGCCGCAGTCCATGCAGCGCGCGCCCTGTTTCTTGGCCTGTTCGTCGGTCAGGCCGATCACGAATTCGCCGTAGTTCTTCAGGCGCTCGGCGACAGGCTTGTAGCCCTCTTCGATGCGCTCAAATTCCATGAAGCCGGTGACTTTTCCCATGATGCTTCCTTATTTCTCTGTTCGTTCGTGATCAGGCGGCGACAGGCTTGGCGGCCTGGGCTGCTTTCTTGGCGTTGATTTCGCCCAGGGCGCGCTTGTATTCGTTGGGGAAGACCTTCACGAACTTGGCGCGGGCGGTGGCCCAGTTGTCGAGCAGTTCGCGGGCACGCTGGCTGCCGGTCCACTTGTGGTGGTCTTCCAGCAGCTTCCTGAGTTGCGCCTCGTCGGTCTGGTCGCGGTGCCACACCTTGCGGTCGATCTGGGCTTCCTGCTCGGCGGCTGTGAGCACCTTTTCCATGCTGACCATGGCGGTGTTGCAGCGCGAAGCGAACTGGCCGTCTTCGTCGTAGACGTAGGCAATGCCGCCGCTCATGCCGGCGCCGAAGTTGCGGCCGGTCTTGCCCAGCACGGCCACGGTGCCGCCGGTCATGTATTCGCAACCGTGGTCACCGGTGCCTTCCACCACCGCGGTGGCACCCGACAGGCGCACCGCGAAACGCTCGCCGCCCACGCCCGCGAAGAAAGCTTCACCGGTGGTGGCGCCATACATCACGGTGTTGCCCACGATGATGTTCTGCGCGGCCACGCCACGGAAGTCCAGGCTGGGGCGCACCACCACGCGGCCACCCGACAGGCCCTTGCCGGTGTAGTCGTTGGCTTCGCCGATCAGGTACAGGGTGATGCCCTTGCACAGGAACGCGCCAAAGGACTGGCCGCCCGTGCCTTCAAGCTGGATGCGGATGGTGTCGTCTGCCAGACCCTCGGGGTGCACCTTGGTCACCGCACCCGACAGCATGGCACCGACCGAGCGGTTCACGTTGCGGGCAGTTTCCATGAACTGCACCTTCTTGCCGTGGTCAATCGCGTCACGGCTCTTGGCGATCAGCACATTGTCCAGGGCCTTGGCGAGGCCATGGTCCTGCACATCGGTGTGGCGCGAAGGTGTGCCGTCTGTGACGTGCGGCACGGCCAGCAGGCGGCCGAAGTCCAGGCCACGGGCCTTCCAGTGGGCAATGCCGGCGCGCATGTCGAGCAGGTCGGCGCGGCCCACCAGGTCTTCAAATTTGGCGATGCCCAGCTGGGCCATGATCTGGCGCACTTCTTCGGCGATGAAGAAGAAGTAGTTGACCACGTGCTCGGGCTTGCCGGTGAACTTGGCACGCAGCACCGGGTCCTGCGTGGCCACGCCCACCGGGCAGGTGTTGAGGTGGCACTTGCGCATCATGATGCAGCCCTCGACCACCAGCGGTGCGGTAGCGAAGCCAAATTCGTCGGCACCCAGCAGCGCGCCGATGGCGACGTCGCGGCCGGTCTTCATCTGGCCGTCGGCCTGCACACGGATGCGGCCACGCAGACCATTGAGCACCAGAGTCTGCTGGGTTTCAGCCAGACCGATTTCCCAAGGGGAGCCTGCGTGCTTGACGGACGACCAGGGCGAAGCGCCTGTGCCACCGTCGTGACCGGCGATCACCACGTGGTCGGCCTTGCACTTGGCCACGCCGGCAGCGATGGTGCCCACACCCACTTCAGACACCAGCTTGACGCTGATGTCGCTGTGCGGTGCCACGTTTTTCAGGTCGTGGATCAGCTGGGCCAGGTCTTCGATGGAGTAGATGTCGTGGTGCGGCGGGGGCGAAATCAGGCCCACACCCGGCACCGAGTGGCGCAGCTTGCCGATGTAGTCGGACACCTTGCCGCCGGGCAACTGACCGCCTTCACCGGGCTTGGCACCCTGGGCCATCTTGATCTGGATCTGGTCGGCACTGGACAGGTATTCGGCGGTGACACCGAAGCGGCCCGAAGCCACCTGCTTGATGCGCGAACGCAGGCTGTCGCCGTCGTTGAGCGGCATGTCGACTTCAACGACGTCTTTGCCGATCACGGAAGCCAATGTCTCGCCCTTCTTGATCGGGATGCCCTTGAGCTCGTTGCGGTAGCGGTTGGCGTCTTCGCCGCCTTCACCGGTGTTGCTCTTGCCGCCGATGCGGTTCATGGCAATGGCCAGGGTGGCGTGGGCCTCGGTGGAGATCGAGCCCAGCGACATGGCGCCGGTGGCAAAACGCTTGACGATGTCGGCAGCGGGTTCGACCTGCTCCAGCGGGATGGCTTTGGACGGATCGATCTTGAACTCGAACAGGCCACGCAGCGTCATGTGGCGCTTGCTCTGGTCGTTGATGATCTGCGCGTATTCCTTGTAGGTGCTGAAGTTGCCGGCACGGGTGGAGTGCTGCAGCTTGGCGATCGCGTCGGGCGTCCACATGTGCTCTTCGCCACGGGTGCGCCAGGCGTATTCGCCACCCGCGTCCAGGGCGTTGGCCAGCACCGGGTCGTTGCCAAAGGCGGCCTTGTGCATGCGGATGGCTTCTTCGGCGATCTCGAACACGCCGATGCCTTCGACTCGGCTGGCGGTGCCGGTGAAGTACTTGTCGATGGTGTCCTTGTTGATGCCAATGGCCTCAAACAGCTGGGCGCCGCAATACGACATGTAAGTGGACACACCCATCTTGGACATGATCTTGGACAGGCCCTTGCCGATCGCCTTGATGTAGTTGTAGATCGCCTTGTCGGCCGACAGGTCACCCGGCAGGTCCTTGTGCATCGAGGCCAGGGTTTCCATGGCCAGGTAGGGGTGCACGGCTTCGGCGCCATAGCCGGCCAGCACGGCGAAGTGGTGCACTTCGCGGGCGGTGCCGGTTTCCACCACCAGGCCGGCGGTGGTGCGCAGGCCCACGCTCACCAGGTGCTGGTGGATGCTGGACAGGGCCAGCAGCGCGGGCACGGCGATCTTGGCGGCGCTCACGCCACGGTCGCTGATGATCAGGATGTTGTGGCCGCTCTTGATGGCGTCCACGGCTTCAGCGCACAACGAGGCCAGCTTGGCTTCCACGCCTTCACGGCCCCAGTTGGCGGGGTAGGTGATGTCCAGCGTGGCGCTCTTGAACTTGCCCTTGGTGGCCTGCTCGATGTTGCGCAGCTTGGCCATGTCGGTGAAGTCCAGCACCGGCTGGCTCACTTCAAGGCGCATGGGCGGGTTGACCTGGTTGATGTCCAGCAGGTTGGGCTTGGGGCCGATGAAGGACACCAGCGACATCACGATGGCTTCGCGGATCGGGTCGATCGGCGGGTTGGTCACCTGGGCGAACAGCTGCTTGAAGTAGTTGTACAGCGGCTTGTTCTTGTCGGACAGCACGGCCAGCGGGCTGTCGTTGCCCATGGAGCCGATGGCTTCCTCGCCGTTGGCGGCCATGGGGCTGAGCAGGAACTTGATGTCTTCCTGGGTGAAGCCGAAGGCCTGCTGCTGGTCCAGCAACTCGGGGCTGGTGGCCGAGGCGGTGGTGCCGGTGTCGGCGTTCTTGGGCAGGTCGCTGCCGTCTTCGCCGGCCACGGGCTGCACCACATCGTCCAGACGGATGCGCAGGTTGTCGATCCACTGGGCGTAGGGCTTGGCGCTGGCCAGGCCGGCTTTCAGCTCTTCGTCGTCGATCATGCGGCCCTGTTCCAGATCGATCAGGAACATCTTGCCGGGCTGCAGACGCCACTTGCGCACGATCTTGCTCTCGGGCACGGGCAGGACGCCGGATTCGGAGCCCATGATCACCATGTCGTCGTCGGTCACGCAGTAGCGCGAGGGACGCAGGCCGTTGCGGTCCAGCGTGGCGCCGATCTGGCGGCCATCGGTGAACACGATCGAGGCCGGGCCGTCCCAGGGCTCGAGCATGGCAGCGTGGTATTCGTAAAACGCCTTGCGACGCGCGTCCATGGTGGTGTGCTGTTCCCAGGGCTCGGGGATCATCATCATCACGGCCTGGCTGATCGGGTAGCCGGCCATGGTCAGCAGTTCCAGGCAGTTGTCGAAAGTGGCGGTGTCGGACTGGCCGGCAAAGCTGATCGGGTAGAGCTTTTGCAGGTCGGCAGCCAGCACGGGCGAGGACATCACGCCTTCGCGGGCTTTCATCCAGTTGTAGTTGCCCTTGACGGTGTTGATCTCGCCGTTGTGCGCCACATAGCGGTAAGGGTGGGCCAGCGGCCACTCGGGGAAGGTGTTGGTCGAGAAGCGCTGGTGCACCAGGCCCAGGGCCGAGACGCAGCGCTCGTCCTGCAGGTCCAGGTAATAGGTGCCCACCTGGTCGGCCAGCAGCAGGCCCTTGTAGACCGCGGTGCGGCTGGACATGCTGGGGATGTAGTACTCGTTGCTGTGCTTGAGCTGCAGGGCCTGGATGGCGGCGCTGGCGGTCTTGCGGATCACGTACAGCTTGCGCTCCAGCGCGTCCTGCACGATCACGTCGGCGCCACGGCCAATGAAGATCTGGCGCATGACCGGCTCTTTGGCACGCACGCGCGGCGACATGGGCATGTCGCGGTTGACCGGCACATCGCGCCAGCCCAGCACCACCTGACCTTCGGCCTTGACGGCGCGCTCAAGCTCTTGCTCGCAGGCCATGCGCGAAGCGTGCTCCTGGGGCAGGAAGACCATGCCCACGCCGTATTCACCGAAAGGCGGCAGGGCCACGCCCTGCTTGGCCATCTCTTCACGGTAGAGCGCATCGGGCAGCTGGATCAGGATACCGGCGCCGTCACCCATCAGCGGATCGGCACCCACCGCACCCCGGTGGTCCAGGTTTTCCAGGATCTTGAGCGCCTGGGTCACGATGGCGTGGCTTTTCTGGCCCTTGATGTGCGCCACAAAGCCGACGCCACAGGCATCGTGCTCGTTGGCCGGGTCGTACAGACCGGTTTGTTGGAAGAGTTCTTTGTCAGCAGCCGTGGTCATGGCGCACTCCTAGGGTTTTTACGCAGGTCAAGGAGTTTAATGCACTGCAGCATCCATGCCAACACAATTAATTGGGGTCAGATCCCAATTAATTGAGGCGTTGATTTGACACCTGTTTAATTGGGGACAGATTCAATCGGCAGGTTTTTTGAACGGCCGCCCGGCCTTGCCTGGCTGCAGCCGCCTTGACGTGCCCTGCTGGAGTTCACCCACAAAGTTTTCTGAGCCCAGCGCCCAGCCCGACAGTGCCGTGCGGGTCAGTTCGTCTTTCTGAGAGGTGGCCAAACCCGTCTTGACCAACTCGGCATACGCCGCCTCGCGGGCAAAAGGCGTGTTGCCCAAGGCCCAATACAGTGCATGCAAGGTCACCAATTTGTCGCTCGCCTGCCCAATGCAGTGCCTGTGGCTGGACCAGCGGTAGTCCTGCGCCTGCTCCACCATGCCCGCACGCACCGGGTTCAGGTCGATGTAGACCATGCAGGCCAGCAGGTAGCGCTCGCTCTCGATCAGGTTGCTGCGGTAGCGCCCTTCCCACAAGGTGCCGGTGCGCTGATGGCGCAGATTGAAGTAGCGCACATAGGCGCGGCCCACCGCCTGCATCATCATCGGCAGGCCATCGCCCGTCTCGGGCGTGGCCAGCAAATGGAAGTGGTTGTCCATGATCACATACGCATGGATCGCCACCTTGAAGGTGCGTGCATGCTCGAACCAGAGGTCCAGCAGGCGCTGACGGTCCTGGTCGTCGCGTACGATGGGCTGGCGGTCGTTGCCGCGCTGGATGACGTGGTGCGGGTAGCCGGCAACGGTGAGGCGGGGAAGGCGGGCCATGGGACTTTCCTGGATGACGGCCTCAGTTTAATTGGGATCTGACCCCAATTAAATGGGGGTATGCTGGTGCGGTGAACAAGACTTCGATCCGAATCGGTGCCGGCGCAGGCTATGCCGGTGACCGCATCCCGCCAGCGGTGGAGCTGGCCCAGCACGGGCAGTTGGACTACCTGGTGTTCGAGTGCCTGGCCGAACGCACGATTGCGCTGGCGCAACTCGAACGTCAGCAACACCCCGACAAAGGCTTTGACCCGCTGCTGGCCGAGCGGATGCGGGCCGCATTGCCGATCTGCCTGAAACAAGGCACGCGCATCATCACCAACATGGGCGCGGCCAACCCCTTGCAGGCGGGGCACGAGGTGCTGCGCGTGGCGCGCGAGTTGGGCTTGCCCGGCGTGAAAGTAGCCGTGGTGCAAGGCGACGATGTGCTGCCCCGTCTGCTGAAAGACGGGCTGGACCTGCCCCTGATCGACAGCGACGCCCCACTGGCCAGTTTGGGGGACCGCCTGATTTCAGCCAACGCCTACCTGGGCGCCGACGCCCTGCTGCCTGCGTTGCAGACCGATGCGCAGGTCATTGTGTGCGGTCGCGTGGCCGACCCGGCCATGTTCCTCGCCCCTTTGATGCACCACTTTGGCTGGGCCGCCAACGACTGGCCGCGCCTGGGCCAGGGCATTCTGGTGGGGCACCTGCTGGAATGCGCCGGCCAGATCACGGGGGGCTACTTTGCCGACCCGGGCTTCAAGGATGTGCCCAACCTGGCGCGTCTGGGTTTCCCGCTGGCCGAGGTGCACGCCGATGGCAGCGCCGTCATCACCAAGGTGGCGGGTTCGGGCGGCTGTGTCACCGTGGCCACCTGCACCGAGCAACTGCTCTACGAAATCGAAAACCCCGCGCGCTACCTGCAGCCCGATGTGGTGGCGGATTTTTCGCAGGTGCGGCTGACGCCCGACGGGCCCGACCGCGTGCGCGCCACCGGCGCCAGCGGTGCGGCACGGCCCGACACGCTCAAAGTGACGGTGGGCTACCACGATGGCTACATCGGCGAAGGCCAGATGAGTTACGGCGGCCCTGGCTGCGCAGCCCGAGGACAGCTGGCACTTGAACTGGTGCGCCAGCGCCTGCAGGACGCGGGCCTGGGCGGCTGCGAAGCCCGTTACGAGCTGATCGGCGTCAACAGCCTGATCCCGCAAGCGCAGGCCAGCAGCGAACCGAATGAGGTGCGCCTGCGCGTGGCGGTGCGCGCCCCCACCCGCCAGCAGGCCCAGCTCGTGGCCAACGAGGTCGAAGCGCTCTACACCAACGGCCCGGCCGCGGGTGGCGGCGCCACGAAATCGGTGCGCGAGGTGGTGGCCGCAGCCGCCGTGCTGGTGCCGCGCAACTGGGCGAACCCACAAGTGACCGTGCTCGGATAAGGATTCGCCATGCAACTGAGACAACTCGCCCACACCCGCACCGGCGACAAGGGCAACCGATCCACCCTCACGGTCATTGCCCGCGACGCCAAAGACTTCGCACGGCTCGAAGCACAATTGACGCCCGAGCGCGTCAAAGCCCATTACGCTGGCACCGTGCAGGGCCGCGTTGAACGCTTTGCCCTGCCCCAGCTGGGCGCCCTGCAGTTCGTGCTGTACGAGGCGCTGGCCGGCGGCGTGACCCGCTCGCTCGCGCTGGACGCCCACGGCAAGACCCTGAGCAGCCACCTGCTGAACATCGACATCGACTGAAGAGGAGAACCCATGAACCTGCGCACCCCCGCCCTGCTCGCCGGCCTGCTGGTCACCGCCTGTGGCGCTCTGGCCCAGAGCTACCCCAGCAAACCCATCAAGGCCATCGTGCCCTTTGCCGCTGGCAGCGCCACCGATCAGATCGGCCGTGCCTTTGCGCAAAAAATGTCCGAGTCACTGGGCCAGCCCATCGTCATCGAGAACAAGGCCGGCGTGAACGGCATGCTCGGTGCCGACGCGGTGGCCAAGTCCGCCCCCGACGGCTACACCATCATGGTGGGCACCAACAGCACCAATGCGGCCCTCAAGAGCCTGATGAAAAAGCTGCCCTACGACCAGGACACCGCCTTTGCACCGATTGGCTACATGGGCTCGGTGCCGCTGATCGTGGCCGTCAACAACGACGTGCCCGCCAGGAACCTGAAGGAACTGGTGGCCATGGCCAAGGCCAAGCCGACGCAACTGACCTTTGCCAGCGCCAGCACCTCGCAGCGCGTGTCCACCGAAGTACTGATGAGCATGAGCGGCATCCAGATGACGCACGTGCCCTACAAGAGCGGCCCCGCCGCCATGACCGACCTGATCGGTGGTCAGGTCAACCTGTTCACGGCCGACTTCGCGGTCATGCTGCCGCAGGTCAAGGCCGGCAAGATCCGAGGTCTGGCCGTGACATCCATGCAGCGCTCCAAGGCCATTCCCGAGCTGCCCACCGTGAACGAAGCGCTGGGCCTGAAGGACTACGAGCTGATCGCCTACTTCGCGATGTTCGCGCCTGCCGGCACCCCCGCCGACGTGATCGCCAAACTCAACAAGGCCCTCAACGCTGCAGCCAACGACAAGGACATCCACGACAAGTTTGCCGCCATCGGCTTTGAAACCGCCCCCGGCACCCCCGAAGCGCTGGCCCAGCGCAACAAGGCCGAAACTGCCAAATGGGCCAAAGCCATCCGGGACGCGAAGATCGAGGCGGAATGAAAATTCAGCGGGCGGGGTAGCGCGTCTCGGCCAGCGCCTGCAAGCCAAACTCGGCCAGCAAAGCCTCCAGCCGCTCGCGCGCGCTGCGCTTTTTCTGGCCGGTGTATTTGGCCAGGATCAGCTCGTTCTTCATGCTGTGTTCCCAGCCCACCAGCTCGGTCACGGTCACTTGGTAGCCCTGTGACTCCAGGTACAGGCAGCGCAGCACATTGGTGAGCTGGCTGCCCATCTCGCGGGTGTGCAGCGGGTGACGCCACAGTTCGGCCAGCGGCGTGCGCTGCAAATTGAGCGCCTTGCTCTGGTTGAGCGCCCGGGCCAGTTCGGCCTGACAGCAAGGCACCAGCACCATGCAGCGGGCTTTCTTGGCCAAGCCAAAGGCGATGGCGTCGTCGGTCGCGGTGTCACAGGCGTGCAGCGCCGTGACCACATCGATCTGTTCGGGCAGCTCGGTGCTTTGGGTGGACTCCTGCACGCTCACATTCAAGAACCGCATGCGCTCAAAGCCCAGGCGCTGCGCCAGCTGGCGCGAAGACTCGACCAGTTCGCTGCGGGTCTCGATGCCGTAGATGGTGCCTTTGCCCAGGGCCTTGAAAAACAGGTCGTAAATGATGAAGCCCAGATAGGACTTGCCCGCACCGTGGTCTGCCAGCGTCGGACCTTGAGGCGTGTCAGGCACTTCCAGCAACAGCTTTTCGATGAACTGGAACAGGTGATACACCTGCTTGAGCTTGCGCCGCGAATCCTGGTTGAGCTTGCCCTCGCGTGTGAGGATGTGCAGCTGTTTGAGCAGCTCGATGGACTGGCCGGGGCGCACTTCGGGGGGCAGTTCAGGCGCGGCAGGCGATGGGCGTTTTTTCATGGCGTGGCGTCCACGTCGAGCTTCTTCCAGCCTTGCAGGCCCAACTTCTCCATCGTCGCCATATTGGCTTCGTAGATCATTTCGGCTTCGGGAAAGGCCTCCACCGCCCGGTCGATGCTGGCCTCGCGGATCAGGTGCAGCGTGGGGTACGGTGAACGGTTGGTGAAGTTGGTGATGTCATCGGGCTTGGTGCCCGCAAACTGGAAGTCGGGGTGAAAGCTCGCGATCTGGAACTCTCCCTCCAGATCCAGCGCCTGCAGCACGCCGTCGGCCTCGTCCAGAAAATCGTTGAAATCCAGAAAGTCGCGCAGCAGGTGCGGCACGACCAGCAGAACCGTTTCGCGCTCGTCGGCGGGCAAAGCCGCCAGCGCTTTCAGCTCTTCGATCAACTCGTCACGCAGGCCCTCCAGGCCTTTGGCTTCGCTCACGGCATAGTGGATCTGGCCCTTGACGTGTGGGGCCTTGGCAAAGGGGCAGAGGTTCAGGCCGATCACGGCGCGTTCGAGCCAGCGCACGGTGTCGGGGATGGCGATGTCTTGGGGGGCGTCAGTCATGCTGCGATTGTGCCTTCAGCCTGCCTTGTAACAAGACCGCCAACACCACCCCACCCAGGCAACACCCCACCGTCAGCAAAGGCGTCAATTGCCACCCGCCCGCACGCGCCGCCAGCGCCGCTGCCGTGGGCGGCCCGATGAACTGCCCTACAGCCGAAAGCTGCTGTACCCAGCCCACGGTGGCGGCCACTTGCTGCTCACCCGGGGCCAGCCGCACCGCCAGCGAAAACAGCGTGCCCGGCACCAGCCCGCCCACGCCCGAGAACAGCAGGACGCCTGCAAAACGCAGCCAGGGCGCACTTTCGGTGAAAGTGGCAAAAGCCAGCGTGCTGCCCAGTGCCATGGCGCCAAAGCCCAGCCAAAGTGTGGAACGCGGCCACCAGCCACGCTGCAGCAGACGGCCCGAAGCCATGTTGCCCAGCATGTTGACGGCGGCGGCCAGCGCCGTGAGCACACCCAGCAAAGCGCCACCCACACCAGCGGCCGCATAAATGGACGGCAGGAAACCCACCACCGCCAGCCACTGGCCCGAATACAAACCAAAACAGACGGCCACCAGCCAGGGGCCGCGTGCGCCCAGGGTGCGTTGCAGGCGCATCCAGATGCCCGCACCCGCTTGCACAGGCGCAGATGGATCGGCCGGAATGGTCCGCCAGACCCACACTGCCATGCCCAGCGACACCAGCGCAAACAGCCACCACCAGGCGCTCCAGCCCCAGGCCGGAATGAACAGCGGCCCCAGCAGCAGGGCCAGGGCCGTGCCGGTGGGCATGTAGGCCCCCCACACGCCCAGCATGCCCGCCAGTTGATGCGGGGGCACCAGACGGCGGATCAGCGCGGGCGCGGGCAGCGCCACCAGCAAGAAGCCCAGACCTTCAATGGCCCGCAGCACCAGCAAGGCCTGCACCGAAGTGGCCAAACCACCGGCTGCACTGGCCAGGGCCAGCAAGATCAGCCCTCGCACCATGCTGCGCTTGAGCCCCATGCCGTCGGCCAGCAGGCCCATGAACACCGCCAGGCTCAGACCCGCCAGTTGGACCATGGACAAGAGAAAGCCCGATTGCACCAGGCTCAGGCCCAGCTCGGCCTGCAGCGCTGGCAAGGCCGGCGGCAGCTTGCCCACCTGCAATGCCGCGACGCCGCCTGCAGCCACCACCAGCCAGGCGCCTCGCAAAGCGGCGCTGCTGCCCCTGTTCATAACAGGCGCGTCCCGGTCAGGCGCTCGTGTTCGCGCAGCGCAAAGCGGTCGGTCATGCCGGCGATGTAGTCGGCCACGGCGCGGTGGCGGTCATCGCGCTGTGCGAATTCGGGCCGCATCTCGCCGGGCTGCGCCAGGTAGGCGTCGAACAGTTCGCGCACCGCCTGCTTGGCCTGGCCCATGCGGCCCGTCACTTGCGGATGGCGGTACAGGCTGGCAAACAAAAACTTCTTGAGCTGCGCGCTTTGCGAGTGCATCTCGTCCGAAAAGCGCAGGAGCGGCCCCGCCCGGCGCGCCTCGTCGGCGGTTTGAACACCTGCCGCTTTGATCGCTGCGCGGGTGGTGTCGATCACGTCGTACACCTGGTCGCTGAGCATGCGGCGCGTGCTCTCGTACAGCCAGCGGCGTGGCTTGTCGGCCAGCTGCGGGTGCTCGGTCAGCGACTGCTGGCGGTAGCGCTCGAACAGCGGCACTTCCTGCATCTGCTCCAGCGACAGCAGGCCCGAACGCACGCCGTCGTCGATGTCGTGCGCGTTGTAGGCGATGGCGTCGGCCAGGTTGCACAGCTGCGCTTCCAGGCTGGGCTGGGTGCGGTCCAGAAAGCGCCGCCCTACCCCACCAGGCTCTTGCGCCTCGATGGCTTCGGCATTGGCGCGCGAGCAGTGCTTGAGGATGCCCTCGCGGGTTTCAAAGCTCAGGTTCAGGCCGTCAAATTCGGGGTAGCGCTCTTCGAGCTGGTCCACCACGCGCAGGCTTTGCAGGTTGTGCTCGAAGCCGCCGTGGGCCTGCATGCAGTCGTGCAGCGCATCCTGTCCGGCATGGCCAAAAGGCGTGTGCCCCAGGTCGTGCGCCAAGGCCACCGCCTCGACCAGGTCTTCGTTCAGGCCCAGGGCGCGGGCAATCGAGCGGCCCAGCTGCGCCACTTCGAGGGAGTGCGTGAGCCGGGTGCGGAACAGGTCACCTTCGTGGTTGAGGAACACCTGGGTCTTGTAGACCAGACGCCGGAAAGCGGTGGAGTGGACGATGCGGTCGCGGTCGCGCTGGAAAGCGTTGCGCGTGGGCGCGGGGGGTTCGGGGTGGCGCCGTCCAAGGCTGAGCAGGGGGTGGCTGGCCCAGGGGGCCAGGCCGGTGGAGTTGATGCGCTCAGGCACAGCAGCGGTCGATCACGTCGCGCACCAGCGCATCGGGCGCGCCCATGGTGCGGGCCTGGCCCGGCGGGTCGATGACAACAAACTGGATGTCACCGCCCACCGCCTTCTTGTCCAGCCGCATGTGCGCGATGTAGTCGCCGGCATTGTCAGCGGCTTGCAGCACCGGGCCATGCACCGGCAGACCCGCACGCTCGATCAGCGCCTTGAGCCGCGCCACAAAGGCCGTGTCCACCTTGCCCAGCCGCTGCGACAGCTCGGCCGCCATGACCATGCCGCAACCCACCGCCTCGCCATGCAGCCAGGTGCCAAAGCCCAGACCGGCTTCGATGGCGTGGCCGAAGGTGTGGCCAAAGTTGAGGATGGCGCGCAGGCCCGATTCGCGTTCGTCCTGCCCCACCACCCAGGCCTTGATCTCGCAGCTGCGTTTGACAGCGTGCGCCAGCGCCGCAGGCTCACGCGCCATCAGGGCAGCGATGTTGGCCTCGATCCAGCCCAGAAAGTCCATGTCGGCGATCGGCCCGTATTTGATGACCTCGGCCAGGCCCGCACTCAGCTCGCGCTCGGGCAGGGTCTTGAGGGTGTCCAGATCGCAGACCACGCGCACCGGCTGGTAGAACGCGCCGATCATGTTTTTGCCCAGCGGGTGGTTGATGGCGGTCTTGCCGCCCACCGACGAGTCCACCTGCGACAGCAGCGTGGTCGGCACCTGCACAAAGGGCACGCCGCGCATGTAGCTGGCGGCGGCAAAGCCGGTCATGTCGCCCACCACGCCGCCGCCCAGGGCAAACAGCACCGTCTTGCGGTCGCAGCCCTTGGCCAGCAGGGCGTCAAAGATCAGGTTGAGCGTCTGCCAGTCCTTGTGCGCCTCGCCATCGGGCAGCACCACGGTGTGGACCTGTTTGTAGTGCGGCGTGAGCGCGGAGCGCAGTGGCGCTTCGTACAGCGGGGCAATCGTGTCGTTGGTGACGATGACGGCAGCCTGCGCCTTGGGCAAACCCGCCCAAGTGTCGGGCCGTGCGATCAGGCCCTGGCCAATGTGGATGTCGTAACTGCGGTCGCCCAGCGCAATGGCGACTTTGGAGGTGGCGGAGGTCATGCCCCCGAGTTTAGGGCCTTCAGCCCGGACAGCACTGGTGCCGACACCAGGCCCGACACGTCGCCACCGAGCTTGTGGATCTCGCGCACCAAGGTGCTGCTGATGTGCTGCACATTCGCGCTGGTGTGCAAAAACACCGTGTCCACCTGTGGCGCGAGGTGGCGGTTCATGCCGGCCATCTGGGTTTCGTAGTCGTAATCGGTCACCGAGCGCAGACCGCGCACGATCACGCTGGCGCCCTGGGCTTTCACGAAGTCGACGATCAGGCCATCAAAAGGCATTGCCTTGACGTTGGGGCAGTCGGCCAGTGCGGCCTGCGCCAGCTGCAGGCGCTGGTCCAGGCTGAACAGGGTTTTCTTGTGCACAGCCCGCGCCACGGCAATGACCACGGTGTCGAACAGGGCGGCGGCGCGGCGCACCACGTCTTCGTGGCCCAGGGTCAGCGGATCGAAGGTGCCGGAATACACGGCAATGACAGGACGGCTCATGCGCAAGGCCTCAGAAAAGGATGAGAACGATTATGCAATTCGGCGCAGCAGGTGGGCATGCACTGCGCCGGCCTTGAGGTGGCGCACCAATTGCAAGCCCAGTGGGGCCAAGGCCTCGTCTGCCCAGGCCACTGGCGCTTCCAGGTACACCCAGCCGTCCACCGGAACCAGGCGAGTCGCTGCTTTCAGGGCGGGTTCAAACCAGGGGCCGTCAAACGGCGGGTCCAGAAACACCAGATCAAAAGCGCCCGGTGTCAGGCGCTGCATGGCGCCCACCGCGTCGCCGCGCTGCACCTGCACCGCCGCGGCCTTCAGGCGTTCGGCCAGCGCTTGCAGATGTTTGGTCAATTCGGCGTCGCTCTCCAGCGCCATGACTTGTGCCGCACCGCGCGAGGCGGCTTCCAGCCCCAGGGCGCCGGTGCCGGCAAAAGCGTCCACACAGCGCCAGCCGCTCAAATCCTGGCCCAGCCAGTTGAACAGCGTTTCGCGCACGCGGTCAGGTGTGGGGCGCAGGCCGGGCTTGTCGAGCACCTTGATCGGGGTGCGCCGCCACTGACCACCGATGATGCGAATCTCGTGCGTGGCGGTGCCGCGCACGGGGGCAAGCGGTTTCTTGGCAGGGGGCAATGAAGACTTGGGACGCATGGGCGCGAGTGTACGTGGCCCACCCCCCGTTCCCAACGCCTTGCCCAAACGAAACGCCAGCCCCCTGCAGGGGGCTGGCGTGTGGCGGGTCACGGGTCACTGGCCCGATATGCAAGAGCTTATTTGGCTTCGACCTTGGCGTCTTTTTTGGCGTCTTTTTTGGCTTCTTTGGCGGCCTTGTGGCGCGCTTTCCTGTCTTCCTTGGCCGCTTTGGCGTCGGCTTTCACATCGGCCTTGGCCGCAGCTTGTGCCGGGGCAGCAGCCGTCGCTGGGGCGGCAGCCGTCGCTGGGGCGGCGGGGGTGGCTGCCACAGCAGGCGTTGCGGGCTTGGCCGGGGTGGCCTGTGCGAACGCGCCAGCGGCAAAGCATCCGGCGATCAGGGTGGCGAGCAGCTTGTTCATGAGGGTCATTCCTTCATTTCGGGTTGTCAGTCCGGCACCTTGCCGGACTTGCAACTACAACGCGGTCTGTTTTGCACCTGATGACGCACACACGGTCAGGGTTGTAACGCGCTGTGACATGACCTGCATCAATAAGCCATCACATCGGGCTTGGCGACACCGGCAAGCGCTCCTAGAGTGGCACCTGAAGACACAAGGAAACACCATGAGCACCTCTGACCACGACGCCCCCATTTCTCATTTCACGCATTGCCACGTGGGCATCTTGGCCCAGCTTTCGCGTCTGAACGAGCTGCCGGCTCTTCTGGGTCCGGCCGCACTGGCGCGCAAGACGGCCGAACAGTCCATCGCCTTCTTTGGAAAAGGCATGTACGTCCACCACCAGGAAGAGGAAAAGGAGCTGTTCCCAGCGGTGCGCAGCAGCGCGCTTGCCGGCGCCGAGCGCCTGCGCGTGGAAGGGCTGATCGACCAGCTCACCGCGGGTCACCGTGAGCTTGAAGCCCTTTGGGAAAGCATCGCCCCCGGCCTGCACAAGGTGGCCAAAGGGCAGGACGCCACGCTCGATGAAGCCGCGCTCACGCGCCTGGTGCTGCACTACCGTCAGCACGCCTTGCTTGAAGAAAACGAGTTCTTGCCACTGTCCGAGACCATTCTGGGCCGCAACAGCAACCACATGGCCGCACTGGGGTTGTCGCTGCACATGCGGCATGTGCCGCACTTTGCGGCACACATCTGAGTTTTTTTGCCTTTTCCTCTTGCAGGTATCAGGGCTGGCCGCCCACCACCACCGTCACCATGCGTTCGGGTTGCAAGACCCGCGCAAACGCGCGGCGCACATCGTCCACCGTGACCTTGGCCATGTTCTCGCTCCAGCGGTCCAGGTAGTCCAGCGGCAAGCGGTTCCAGGCGATGCTGGCCACGTTGTCCAGCAGCTTGCGGTTGCTGTCGATGCGCAGCGCAAAGCCGCCGATCAGGTTGTCTTTGGCCGCCTGCAGCTCGGCCTCGGTGGGGCCTTGGGCCACAAAGTCTTGCACCACCTGGCGCGCCACACCGAGCGCCTGCGCGGCCTGGTCGGGACGTGTTTGCAAGCCCACCACAAAGGCCCCAGCATGCAAAGCAGGCGAGAAACCGCTGTAGACGCTGTAGCTCAGGCCGCGCTGTTCGCGCACCTGTGCCGTCAGGCGCGAGGTGAAACCACCGCCGCCCAGAATGTGGTTACCCAGCAGCAGCGCCCCAAAGTCCGGATCGCTGCGTTTGTAGCCCGGCTGCCCCATCAGCACATGGGCCTGCGCCGAATCGAAGGGCACACGCAGGGTTTGCGCCGCTTTCAGTGGGGGCACCTCTGGCACCGCAGGCAGGCTTTCGCATCGCCCCTGCGGCCACAGCGCCAGCAAGCGCGTCACCAGCGCATCGGCCTGTTGGCGGTCCACGTCACCCACCACACTGACCACCGCGCGGCAGGGCCGCAATGCCTGTGCATGCCAGCGCTGCATGTCGGCCACGCCGATGCGCTGCAGACTCTCAGGGGTGGTGCGCCAGCCGTAGGGGTGGCCGCCATACACCGCTTGGGCAAAACGTTCTTGCGCCACGTTGCCCGGTCGGGTCAGTGACTCGCGCAGGGCAGCGGCCATTTTGTCGCGGTCGCGCAGCCAGACGGCCTGCGGGTAGGCCGGGTGCGCCATCTGGCGCGCCGCCAGTTGCACGGCTTTGTCCAGCAGTTCGGCGTCGCTCAGGCTGCGCAGCGAAAAGCTCAGGCGGTCGCCCGAGACCGAAGCACCCCAACTGGCCCCCAGGTCGGCCCAGGCCTCGCCCAGCTGGTTTTCGTTCAGGGCTTTGGCATACGGGCCTTGCCCGCCCGGCTGCGCGCGGATGCCGCTGGCCAGTTGCCCTGCGGCCACAGAGGCCAGACCGGGCTTGTCGAGCGGGTCACGGCGGCTGCCCGCGTCCAGGTCGATCTGCACATCGACCATGGGGATGTTGCGGCTCTCGACCAGGTAAACCTGCGCGCCGCTGGCTTGCTGCCATTGGGTGATGGGCAACACTGCGTGGGCGGCCGGGGCCAGCCCCATCCACGCCACGCACAGCAATGCAGGCCACTTCAGGTGTTTCAGGCGGTTCTTCATCTTCTGGGGCTTCCCGTTCGGTGTTCAGTGGCGTGCGCCGGGCACGGCGCGGCGCGTGGGGGCCTGTCCCATCGGTTGCGGCCGCAAAATGGCCACGGTGAGTGCGTCGTCACCGAAATACTTCTGGGCCACGGCCTGCACCTGCGCGGCTGTCACCTGGCGCAGCCTGGCGATCAACTGCGTGCCGTGGTCAGGCGGCAAGCCCAGCGCCCAGGCCGAGCCCAGCTCACGCGCCTGGTAGAACACCGAGTCAAGCCGGTAAACCTCGCTGGCCACCCACTGCGTTTTGACGCGCTGCAACTCGGCTTCGGTCACACCCGCGTCGGCCACTTTCTTGACTTGTGCGCGCAATGCCGCCTCCAGGGCTTCGGGGCTGCCCCCCTTGGCGGGCACACCATCGAGCATGAAGAACTGCGGGCCACGCCCCATCAGGCCATTGCCCGCGCCCACGCTGTCGGCCAGGCGCTTGTCTCCCTGCGCCAGCGCACGTTCGAGCCGGGCACCGCTGTAGCCGTCCAGCACAGCGGCGAGCACCGTGAGCGCCAGCGCGTCGTCGTGCTCGGGGCTTTTGTCCATCGAGGCCAGGCACGGCACCTTGAAGGCCAATGCCACATAGCTTTGTTCGGCCGGGGCTTTGAGTTCGACCCGACGCACGCCTTTCTGGACAGGCTCTTGCTGCGGTTTGCGTTCGGGCACGGTCTGCACCGGCAGGTGGCCATAGTGTTTTTCGGCCAGTTGCCGCACTTGCTCGGGGTCCACGTCACCGGCCACCACGACCACCGCATTGGCGGGGCTGTACCAGCGTTTGTAAAAATCACGGGCGTCCTGCGCCGTCATGGCGTCCAGGTCGCTCATCCAACCCACAATCGGGCGGCGGTAAGGCGATGCGGTCAGCGCAGTGGCGGTGAGCACTTCGTGCAGCATGGTGCGCGGATCGTCTTCGGTGCGCAGGCGGCGCTCCTCCTTCACCACTTCGAGCTCTTTGGCAAATTCGGCGTCAGGCCACTGGTTGTTCACCAGGCGGTCGGCTTCGAGTTGCATCACCGCCTCCAGACGGCTGGCCGGGATCTGCTGAAAGTAGCCGGTGTAGTCCTTGGAAGTGAAAGCGTTTTCTCGACCACCCAGCGCCGCCACCCGGCGCGAAAACTCGCCTGGTGCCAGCCGCGCGGTGCCCTTGAACATCATGTGTTCGAGCACATGGGCCACGCCGCTGGTGCCATCCACCTCGTCCATCGAGCCCACCCGCACCCAGACCATGTGCACCGCCGTGGGCGCACGCCGATCCGGCCGCACCCACAGCGGCATGCCGTTGGACAGGGTGTAGGTGAAGGTAGTCTGGGCTGTGGCCACGGGGCGTTCGGGTGCGGCAGCGGGCTGGGCCAGCGCCTCGTGCAGCGGCCAGCACAGGGCCGCCAGCAGGGCGAAGGAAAGGGGCAAGCGGGGTTTCATAAAATGGATCATCCCTGAAAACCGGACGGGAACCGGGCCGTCGCCCGAAAAACCCGTATCCAGTTTTGACCGCCGCCAGCCATGTTCAGTTTTTTCCGCAAAAAAGCCCCCGCCCCGACGCCCGAAACGGCACCGGCCTCCACACCTCTCCCGGCAGCGGCACCCACACCCGCACCCACGCCTGTGGCAGCGGCAACCCCGGCAGCGCCCCCCCGCCAAAGCTGGATGGAGCGCCTGAAAAGCGGTCTGCGCAAGACCGGCTCGTCGATTGCCACCGTCTTCACCGGCACGCAGATCGACGACACCCTGTATGAAGAGCTGGAAACCGCCCTGCTGATGGCCGACACCGGCGTGAAAGCGACCGAGCAGCTGCTGGCCGATCTGAAACGCCGCGTCAAGGAGGCCAAGGCCACCGACCCGGCCCAGGTCAAGGGCCTGCTGGCGGACGCGATTGCAGATCTGCTCGCACCGCTGCAGAAACCGCTGGAAATCGGCGCCCAGCAGCCCACCGTGATCATGGTGGCCGGGGTCAACGGGGCAGGCAAAACCACCTCGATTGGCAAACTGACCAAACACTTGGCCGACGACGGCCAAAAAGTGCTGTTGGCGGCTGCCGACACCTTCCGCGCCGCAGCGAAAGAGCAGCTGGCCGTCTGGGCCGACCGCAACACGGTCGAGATCGTCAGCCAGCAGGGGGGCGACCCGGCGGCCGTGAGCTTTGACGCGGTGAGCGCTGGCCGCGCCCGCGGCAAGGACGTGGTGCTGGTGGACACCGCCGGACGCCTGCCCACCCAGCTGCACCTGATGGAAGAGCTCAAGAAGATCAAGCGCGTGGTGCAAAAGGCGGATGCCTCGGCTCCACATGAAGTGCTGCTGGTCATCGACGGCAACACCGGCCAGAACGCATTGGCGCAAGTCAAGGCCTTTGACGAAGCCCTGCAGCTGACCGGCCTGATCGTCACCAAGCTCGACGGCACCGCCAAAGGCGGCGTGCTGTGCGCGATTGCCCGCGAAAAACCGATCCCGGTGTACTTCATCGGCGTCGGTGAAAAGCTGGAAGACCTTGAAACCTTTGACGCCCGCGAGTTTGCGCAGGCCTTGCTCGCATGAACACCACCACCCCCTCTGAACCGCGCCTGACCTCCCTCTCCCACGGCGGCGGCTGCGGCTGCAAGATCGCCCCGGGCGTGCTGTCGGACATCCTGCGCGGCACGCATGGACTGCCGGTGCCGCCCGAGTTGCTGGTGGGCATCGAAACCGCCGATGACGCCGCCGTTTACCAGCTCAACGACGAGCAGGCCCTGATCGCCACCACCGACTTCTTCATGCCCATCGTCGACGACCCGTTCGACTTTGGTCGGATTGCCGCCACCAACGCCATCAGCGACGTGTACGCCATGGGCGGCACCCCCATCATGGCGCTGGCCCTGGTGGGCATGCCGATCAATGTGCTGTCCACCCAGACGATTGGCCGCATCCTCGAGGGCGGTGCCAGCGTCTGCAAAGCGGCCGGCATCCCGATCGCGGGCGGCCACACCATCGACTCGGTCGAACCCATTTACGGCCTGGTGGCCATCGGCCTGGTTCACCCCAGCCGCATCAAGCGCAACGCCGACGCCCAAGCTGGCGACGTGCTGGTGCTGGGCAAACCCCTGGGCGTGGGCGTGCTGTCGGCGGCGCTCAAAAAGAACGCCCTGTCCCCCGAGGGCTATGCGCAAATGGTCGCCACCACCACCCGCCTGAACACCCCCGGCCCCGCGCTGGCCGCCCTGCCGGGCGTGCACGCGATCACCGACGTGACCGGCTTTGGCCTGGCCGGCCATGCGCTGGAGATGGCGCGCGGCAGCGGCTGCACCGCCGAGATCGACTGGCGCCATGTGCCCCTGCTGCCCGGCGTGCGCGACTTGGCTGCCCAAGGCATGGTGACCGGCGCATCGGGCCGCAACTGGGCCGGCTACGGCCAGGACGTGCAGCTGCCCAGCGACTTTGCCCCCCAGGACCAAGCCCTTTTGAGCGACCCGCAAACCAGCGGCGGCCTGCTGGTGGCCTGCAGCCCGGACAGCGTGGACCAGGTGCTGGCCACTTTCCGCGACCAGGGCTTTGGGCAGGCAGCGGTGATGGGCCGGGTTGCCGCAGGCCCGGCACGGCTGGTAATCGCCTGAGGCGCGAAAACAATGGGGATCTGACCCCAATTGTTTGACCCCAATTGTTTTCTTCTTGCCTGTAACGCCTTGTCACAGCCCGGGACGGGCTCATTAGCACTCTCTACCCCTGAGTGCTAAAATGAGCCTCATTGAAAGGAGTTCTGGAATGTCTATTCAATCTGGTTCCCCGTCCACCGCGATGACCCTGAGCAGCCCGTGGGCGATGGTGCCCTCTCTGGGCCACCTGGATGCCTACATCACGGCTGTGAACCGCATGCCCATGCTCACCCTTGAGGAAGAGCAGGCAGCGGCACGCCAGCTCAAGGACAACAACGACCTCGAAGCCGCCCGCAAGCTGGTGCTCTCGCACCTGCGCCTGGTGGTGTCCGTCTCGCGCCAGTACCTGGGCTATGGCCTGCCCCACGGCGACCTGATCCAGGAGGGCAATGTCGGCCTGATGAAAGCCGTCAAACGCTTTGACCCGGACCAGGGCGTGCGCCTGGTGAGCTACGCGCTGCACTGGATCAAGGCCGAGATCCACGAATACATCCTCAAGAACTGGCGCATGGTCAAGGTCGCCACGACCAAGGCCCAGCGCAAACTGTTCTTCAACCTGCGCTCGATGAAGCAGGGCTTCAAGGCCGGCACCGAAGAAGGCACCCACCGCGACACACTTTCGTCTGCCGAAGTGGACAAGGTGGCCAGCCAGCTGGGCGTCAAGCGCGAGGAAGTGCTGGAGATGGAAACCCGCATGTCGGGCGGCGATGTGCTGCTGGACCCGGCCCCCAGCGACGATGGCGAGCAGGCCTTTGGCCCGATCGCCTACCTGTCGGATGCCGGCCATGAGCCCACCGCCATGATCGAAGCACGTCAACGCGATGCACTGGCCAGCGATGGCCTGGTGGCTGCACTGGAGAGCCTGGACGAGCGCAGCCGCCGCATCGTCGAGGAGCGCTGGCTCAAGGTCAACGACGACGGTTCGGGCGGCATGACGCTGCACGAACTGGCCGCCGAATACGGCGTCAGCGCCGAGCGCATCCGCCAGATCGAGGTGGCGGCCATGAAGAAGATGAAGAAAGCACTGGCCGAGTTCGCCTGAGCCGCCATGCCCCTGCCACCCACCCGACTTCGGTCGGGTTTTTTCTTGTCCCCCGCTAAGATCGGCCCATGAACACACTGACCCGCCGCCTGCTGCTCGCCTGTCTGCCCGCGGCCCTGTGCCTGCCTGCCAGCGCTGCAGACTGGCCCAGCCGTCCCGTTCACCTGATCGTCGGCTTTCCGGCCGGCTCCAGCCCGGACCTGACAGCCCGTGCGCTGGCCGAGCCGCTGTCGCGGGCACTGGGCCAGCCGGTGGTGGTGGACAACAAGGTCGGGGCGGGTGGCAACATCGCCGCCGATGCCGTGGCCAAGGCCACGGACGGTCACACCCTGGGCCTGATGATCAACGGCAACATGACGATTGCCCGCATCCTCAACCCCAAGGTGAGTTACGACCCCTTGAAGGACCTGGCCCCAGTGGGCCTGATCGGCACCGCCCCCCTGTTGCTGACCGTGCCCACCAGCAGCCCTGGCGAGACGCCCGCACAGTGGCTGGCCCTGGCCCGCCAGCGCGGCAGCCAGCTGAGCTACGGCTCGCCTGGCGTGGGCACCGTGGCGCACCTGGGCATGGAACTGCTCAAGCAAAAGGCGGGCATTGACCCGGTGCATGTGCCCTACCCCGGCAACCCGCAGATCATCAACGCCATGCTGGGCGGGCAAATCCAGCTGGCCTTGCTGCCGCCGGGTCTGGCCATGACGCAGGTGCGTGCGGGCAAGCTGCGCGCCGTGGGCACCACCAGCAGCGGCCGCAGTGCGCTGGTGCCCGAGGTGGGCAGCCTCAGCGATGCAGGGGTGAAAAATTACCAGCTCGAAATCTGGAACGCCGTGGCCGCCCCCGCCAGCATGCCTGCAGCGCAGGTCCACAAGCTGTCGGCCATCGTCAGCGACATCGTGCGCAGCCCGGACATGCGCCAGCGCCTGTTCCAGCAAGGCTGGCAGGTGGTCGGCTCTTCGCCCGAAGGTCTGAAGAACCGCATCGAGGCCGACACGAAGGCGCTGGGCGACATCATTCGCCAGCAGAAGATCGAGCAGAACTGAACCGGGCGCAGCGAATCAGGCCTTGTCCATCGTGCGGCGGGCGCGGCGCACGATGTAGCGCGTCGCGTCGCAAGGCGACTCGCGCTCCCAGCGCTGGCACACCGACTCCACCCACGGCCCCTGGGTTTTGGACGCGTCATTGAGCCAGTTGGCCACCGAGTTCTGCACATAGCGGCTGGGGTCAGCCCGCAGGGGCTCCAGCAAGGCCAGCGCCATTTGCGGCTCGGCCTGCAAGGCCTTGATGGGTGTGCACCACACGCCCTTGGGTCGGGTCAGTTCGCTGGCAAAGCGGCGGATGTTCTCGTCGGCATCTGTCACCCAGGGCTGCAACAAAGCCAGCGCTGCATCCAGGTCGGTCACCACCTCGTCGCGCACCGCCATCCAGGCCATCTCGCGCACACCAAAATGCGGGTCGGCGGCAAAGCGCTGCTGCGCCTGTAACTGCCGTGCCAGTGGCCAGCCGCTGTAACGCACCCAGTCGCTGGCCCAGCCCCGGGCCACATCGCTGGGGTGTGTCACCAGGCGCTGCGCCAAGGCATCCGGATCTGCGCTTTGCGCAGTCATGTCGTAGAGCGCGCGCGAAATCAAACCGTGGCGCTTCATGGGCTTGAAGCTGGCCAGCATGGCCAGCGTGTCCTGCAGGCGCTCGTGCGCGGGGTCCAGACCCATGTCCTGCGCCACGGCGGGCACCAACTGCTGCAGGTCAATCGCCAGAAACTCGTTGAGGTTGGCGGTGGGCACGGCCCCGGCATTGAGGGCCTGCAACACCTCGTCGCTGATGAGCGCGATGCGCGCGGCACCCTTGCGGCCCAGCAGGTGGGCATGGGCAGGCGCGATCGGGCGCAGGCACCCGGCCATCACAGGCCCTGCAAGACCAGTTTGATGTCGTCTGCCAGGGCCTGCGGGCCACTGCCGTAGCGGTTGTACAGGCGCAGCCTGCCCTTGGGGTCGTACACATAACTTTGTGCCGAATGGTCCATGGTGTAGCTGGTGGCGGTCTTGCCCTCCACCTTCTTGGCGTAGATCTTGAAATCCTTGAGCAAGGGCTGCAGCTGCTCGGGCGTGGGCCGCAGCGCGACAAAGGACGGGTCGAAGTTGGCCATGTAAGACTTGAGCAGTTCGGGCGTATCGCGCTCAGGGTCCACCGTGATGAAGACCGGCTGCACTTTGGCGCCATCGGCACCCAGCATGCGCTGCACTTCCAGCAGCTCCTGCAGCGTGGTGGGGCACACGTCGGGGCATTGGGTGTAGCCAAAGAACACCACCACCACCTTGCCCGCAAAGTCTTTCAAAGAGCGCGTCTGTCCATGCTGGTCGGCCAGGGCAAAGTCCCGTGCGTAGTCGGCACCGGTGATGTCCACACCCTTGAAGGCGGGCTTTTCAAGACTGCAGGCCCCCAAAGCCATCAACGATGTGGCGGCCAAGAGACTCAGAAACTGGCGTTTGAACATGCGCACCTCAGAACAGGTAGTGGTCCACCAGCAAGGCGGCAAACAGCACGCTCAGGTGGATCAGTGAAAAGCGGAAGGTCTTGCGGGCCAGCGCGTCCGAATAGTTGCGCCACAGGGCCACGGCATAGCCGATGAAACCCAGGTTGAGCACCACTGCAAAGAACAGGTACAGCCAGCTGCTCATGCCGTACAGGAAAGGCATCAGGCAACCCGCCAGCAAGACCAGGGTGTAGAGCAGGATCTGCAGGCGGGTGAATTCGTTGCCGTGCGTGACCGGCAGCATCGGCAGGCCGGACTTGCGGTAGTCTTCCACGCGGTAGAGCGCCAGTGCCCAGAAGTGCGGCGGCGTCCACAGAAAGATGATCAGGAACAGGATCAGCGCCTCGGGGCCAACTTCACCGGTCATGGACGACCAGCCCAGCACCGGCGGCATGGCGCCGCTGGCCCCGCCGATCACGATGTTTTGCGGGGTCAGCGGCTTGAGGATCACGGTGTAGACGATGGCGTAGCCCACAAAGGTGGCAAAGGTCAGCCACATCGTCAGCGGGTTGACCAGCACATACAGAATGGCCGAGCCGATGGCGCACAGCACGGCAGAAAACACCAGGGCCTGGCGGTCGCTGAGCTCTCCCTTGGCCGTCGGGCGCCAGGCGGTGCGCTTCATCTTGGCGTCAATGGATTTTTCGACCAGGCAATTGAAGGCTGCGGCCGCACCGGCCACCAGCCAGATGCCCAGGCAAGCCCACAGGCCCAGCAGCCACTGCGGCCCGGTGGGCAGACCAGGTACCGCCAGAACCATGCCGATCAGGGCGCAAAAAACAATGAGTTGCACCACGCGGGGTTTGGTCAGCGCATAAAACTGACGCCAGACCGGCGGCGTGGACAGGACAGAGGCAGAGGTCATGCAGCAAGCCTTGAAGGTTTTTTCAGATCTGGCCCTGAGGCTGCGATCGGTAAAGAAGAACGGCTGAGCGCCAGGCTCCAGACCAGCACCACCACCAGGGCACTGGCGCCCCCTGTGTGCAGTACCGCGCCCAGCAAGGGCCAGCCCAACACCACGTTGGACAAACCCGTCAGACATTGCAGCGCCAAAAGCGCCAGCAGCCATTGGCCTTGACGCACCAGGCCAGGGGTTTTTCGCAGGCGCGATCCAGTCCAGGCCAGCAACGCGATCACGGCATAGGCCATGCTGCGGTGCGCGTAGTGGATGGCGGTCAGCGCTTCAAAGGGCAGCGACTCGCCAGCGGCACTGTGGCCCAGTTCGCGCCAGAGCGCAAAGCCTTGCGCGTCCATGCGCGGCCACCATTGCCCCTGGCAAGTCGGAAAGTCGCTGCAGGCCAGAACCGCGTAATTGGTGCTGACCCAGCCGCCCAGGGCCGTCTGCACCAGCAACACGGCGAAAGACAGCCCCAGCAGCGCCCTCAGCCCGGCTGGCACGGGCACGCTGCGCCAGCCCTCATAGCGCACCGCCTGCAGGCACAGCAGCGCCAACAAGCCAATCGCCAGCAGCAAATGCAGCGTGACAATCGCGGGAAACAGCTTCATCGTCACGGTGAGCGCACCAAACGCCCCTTGCAGGCACACCCACAGCAGCGTAAGCGCAGGCCACAACGGGTGCACCGCCTGGGCACGGTCACGGCGCCATACGCGCAGCGTCCACAGCGTCAGCACCGTGATGAGCACGCCCACGCCGGTGGCCATGTAGCGGTGCACCATTTCCGTCCAGGCCTTGCCTTGCGTGACCGGGCCGGTGGGCATGGCGGTCTGCGCGGCATCGATGTGCTGCGCCGCGCCCAAGGGACTGGCGCTGCCATAGCAACCGGGCCAGTCGGGGCAGCCCAGACCCGAATCGGTCAGGCGCGTGAAGGCCCCCACCAGCACCAGCTCGAAGGTCAGCGCCAAGGTCAGCCAGGTCAGGGCCTGCAGGCGCTGGGCAGAACCTGCCTGGCGGTGCTGGCGCCAGAACCACGCGAACGGCAATCCGGCCACGAGCAGGCCCACGCCCATCAGCTCCAGGGCGGGTGCCAGGTTGTAGAGCTGCACCGACATGCCTCAGCGTCCCGCGTTGTCCCAGGAATTGGAGGCGCGCAGCAGCCGCTCCAGATCGCGTTTGACCTTGGAGGCTTTTTCCACGTCCATGTGGGCGGGCATGCGCATCATCCAGTTGCCCATAGGGTCCACCAGGTACAGATGGTCCTGCAGCTGCTGACCGACAGCGGGTGCCAGCCAGGCTTGCAGCACGTCGGGGGCCACACGCAGCACGGTGGCCTGCGCCAGCGCGGGCTGCAAAGCCGCAGGCACGGGGGCGTTGTCAGACACCAGCCAGACGCGGTCGATGCGGTCCTTGTCCTTGCCCTGCATTTCGCGCAATTGGCGCTGGAAATACAGGTTTTTCTGGCAGGCCTCATCGCAGGCGCCACCGGCCACGGCCACGATCAGCCACTGCCCCTTGAGCGAAGACAGTGGCACGGGGCTGCCCTGCAGGTCCAAGGCCTGGGCGGGTGGCAGGTCGCGCGCAGGCTGGATCAGGTCGGCATGGTTGCGCGTACTGCCTTGCGGGCGAATGAAGTAATAGGTGATGTAGGACGCGATCACCGGCGCCATGCACACCAGCGCCAGCATCAGCATCTTGATGCGGCCGCTGCGGGTGCGGTGTTCGTCGGCCTGCGCCACGTCGGCAGGCACGGGCAGCTCGTGCACCGTCATGGCCAGAGGCGCATCAGCGGTGGCTTGGGTTTCGGCGGGGTTGGACAATTTGGAACCAGACATAAAGAAGGGCGATCAGGGCGCAAAGGCCAAACCACTGGAATGCGTAACCGTAGTGTTTCTCGACACCACTGGCCACTTCGGGCCAGGCGCGTTGTAAACCCTGGTCATCGGCGTCTGTCTGCTGAATGCTCAGCATGGGCAATGGCAGGCGGGTTTGCAGCCGGTAATCGTCAAAGATGAGATTTTGCCGTATCGGCCCCGACTCCACTTCGCCAAAGTCATAAACCCTGCTGGGCCAGGGCAGCAATCGGCCATGCACCGTCACTTCGGCCTGAGGCGTGTCAATGGTGGGCAAGGCCGTGCGGTCCTGAAAATGGCGGGGCACCCAGCCGCGCTGCACCAGCACCACCGCATCGGTGCCTTGCAAGCGCAGTGGGGTGAGCACATGAAAGCCGGGGCGGCCATGCATTTGCCGGTTGTCCAGGTACACCGTCTGTTCAGCCAGCCACCGGCCTTGCAAGGCCAGGCGGCGGTACAGCAAGGCCTCGGGGACCGCGCTGCCCGGCCCCAGGTCGGCCAGGGTGCGGCCATCGAGTTCGGGCAAGGCCGCCTGCTCGGCACGGGCTTGGGTGATGGCTTCCTTTTGCGCCGCCCGACCCAGTTGCCAACGTCCCAGCGAGGCCGTCAGCGCCATGCTGGCCAAGGCGACCAGCAGCAGCACGGCGCGCGTCCAGGTCGAATGCGCTGTCTTCATCGGATAATCCCGTTCATGAAAATCCTTGTTGCTTTGGCGTTTGTCGCCATCCTCGGCTCATTGGCTGCGGCCCTGGTGTACATGATGCGCAGCCCCAAAACCGACAACAGCGGTGAACAGCCCCCCAAGAAAGGCAGCATGGCCACCGCTCTGGCTTTGCGTGTCGGCTTTTCCATTTTGCTGTTCCTGACGGTGCTGCTGTCCTGGAAGATGGGCTGGATTCAACCCACCGGCATCCCTGCAGGCGCCTGAAGCGCAACCCCATGGTCCTCAACAAAAAAGCGCCCTAGGGCGCTTTTTTGTTGCAGTCAGCCAGGCATCACATCCAGTACACCAGGATGTACAGACCCAGCCACACCACGTCCACAAAGTGCCAGTACCAGGCAGCACCTTCGAAACCGAAGTGGCGCTCGGGCGTGAAGTGGCCCTTTTGCAGACGCAGGGTGATGAACAGCAGCATCAGCATGCCCACGAACACGTGGAAGCCGTGGAAACCGGTCAGCATGTAAAAGGTCGAACCGTAGACACCGGAAGACAGTTTGAGGTTCATGTCGCTCCAGGCGTGGGCGTATTCGTAGCCCTGCACAAACAGGAACACGACACCCAGCAATACCGTCATCCACATGAACTTGATGGTCTTGGAGCGGTCACCGTGCTGCATGGCGTGGTGAGCGATCGTCAGGGTCACACCCGAGGTCAGCAGCAGTGCCGTGTTGATCGTGGGCAGCCAGAACGGGGTCATTGTCTGGAAGGGTTCGATGGTCCCGGCCGGCGAAGTGGTGGCACCTGCAGCCAGCGTGGGCCAGACGGCCTTGAAGTCAGGCCACAGCAGGGCATTGTCCAGGCTGCCCAGGGCAGGCACCGAGTGGGCGCGCGTCCACCACAGCGCAGTGAAGAAGGCGCCGAAGAACATCACTTCAGAGAAGATGAACCAAGTCATGCTCCAGCGGTAGGAGAGGTCAATCTTGTGGCTGTAAAGGCCGCCTTCGCTCTCGGCGACAGCATCCTTGAACCATTGGTACAGCACCACCAGCCACCAGGCCAGGCCAAACAAGGTGGAGTACATGCCCCAGCCAGCGCCGTTGATCCACTGGCCCGCGCCCAGAATCACAAAAAACAGGCCGATTGAGGCCATGACCGGATGCCGTGACTCGTGCGGAACGTAGTAGTAAGGCGTGCTGCCGTGTGCGGTAGAACTCATGGGGACTCCTGCTTTTGCTTCTTAGGTAAAACTTGAAATGCGTTGACGTTTAAAGGGTGACCGGTTGGCTGACCACCCAGTTGACCAGGGCCACCAGCCCCAGCACGAAGAACACGGCCAGCACCAGGCCCACTGCAATCAAACCCATCGGGTTGAGTTGAGCCAAGTCTTTGTTGAACTCGGCGCGGCTGCGCAGACCGATGAAAGACCACAAGACGGCCTTGACGGTACGCAGCAACGGGGTCTTGCGGTCCTGGGGCAACATGGGTTCGCTCACAGCGCAGTGCTCCCTACAGACTTGCCGGTTTGCGCCACAGGCGCGGGCGGCGTGCCACTGCCCACTTCAAAGAAGGTATAGGACAGCGTGATGGTGCTCACGTCCTTGGACAGCTTGGGATCGATCACAAAGGCCACTGGCCACTGCTTCTTCTCACCCGGGGCCAGGGTGTACTGGTTGAAACAGAAACACTCGAGCTTGTTGAAGTGGCTGGCTGCCTGTTTGGGGGCATAACTAGGGATGGCCTGCGCGGCCATCGTGCGGTTTTGCACGTTCTGAAATTCGTACATCACCGTGGTCAACTCGCCGGGATGGACCTGGATCGAGCGCTTTTCAGGCTTGAACTCCCAGGGGCCACGCGCGTTGGCATCGAACTCGACGGTGATGGTACGTGCGGTGTCCACCTGCGTGTTGGCAATGTTGGCACGCGCGGACTGGCCAGGAATGTCCTTTTCGGACAAGGCCAGAATGTTGACCCCGGTCAGCTCGCAGATGTGCTTGTAGATCGGGATCAGCGCATAGCCGAAACCGAACATGCCAGCCGAAATCACGGCCAGCTTGCCCAGCATCTGCAGATTGGCGCCACGCAGGTTCATCGGGTGTACTCAGTGGCTGTAAAGCGCGATCTTGGCCACGAAGCCCAGGGCAAAGGCCAGGGCCACGGACGCCAGGATCAAAGCCAGGCGCACATTGCTCTTGCGTTGCTGTTCGGTCGTCATGGCCAGGCCTTCTCGATCAGCCGACCACGCGGGTGGCGTCTTCGTTCAGCTTGGGCGGGTTCTCGAAAGTGTGGAAGGGGGCCGGAGACGGCACTTCCCACTCCAGGCCTTCGGCTGCTTCCCAGGGGCGCTGGGCAGCTTTTTCACCCTGGCCGCGCATCACGGGGATGACGATGAACAGGAAGAAGAACACCTGTGTCAGACCGAAGCCAAAGGCGCCGATCGAGGACAGCATGTTGAAGTCAGCGAACTGCATCGGGTAATCGGCGTAGCGACGGGGCATGCCGGCCAGACCCAGGAAGTGCTGCGGGAAGAAGGTCACGTTGAAGGTGATCAGCGACACCCAGAAGTGCAGCTTGCCCAGCTTTTCGTTGTACATCACGCCAGACCACTTGGGGGCCCAGTAGTAGAAGCCACCGAACAGCGAGAACAGCGAACCGGCCACCATGGTGTAGTGGAAGTGCGCCACCACGTAGTAGGTGTCGTGCAGCTGCTGGTCCAGCGGGGCCATAGACAGGATCAGGCCAGTGAAACCGCCCATGGTGAACACGAAGATGAAGCCCACGGCCCACAGCATCGGGGTTTCGAAGGACATCGAGCCACGCCACATGGTGGCGATCCAGTTGAAGACCTTCACACCGGTCGGGATGGCGATCAGCATGGTGGCGTACATGAAGAACAGCTGGCCGGTCACGGGCATGCCGGTCGTGTACATGTGGTGCGCCCACACGATGAAGGACAGGATGGCGATCGAGGCGGTGGCGTAGACCATGGAGGTGTAGCCGAACAGCTTCTTGCGGGCAAAGGCCGGAATGATCTGGCTGACAATGCCGAAGGCCGGCAGGATCAGCACGTACACCTCGGGGTGACCGAAGAACCAGAAGATGTGCTGGTACATGACCGGGTCACCGCCACCGGCGGGGTTGAAGAAGCTGGTGCCAAAGTGGCGATCGGTCAGCGTCATGGTGATGGCGCCAGCCAGCACCGGGATCACGGCGATCAGCAGGTAAGCGGTGATCAACCAGGTCCAGGCGAACATCGGCATCTTCAGCAGGGTCATGCCAGGGGCGCGCATGTTGAGGATGGTGACGATGATGTTGATCGAACCCATGATGGACGAAGCACCCAGAATGTGCATGGCAAAAATGCCAGCGTCCATCGAGGGGCCCATCTGCAGGGTCAGGGGGGCGTAGAGCGTCCATCCAGCAGCGGGGGCACCACCGGGCATGAAGAACGAACCGGCCAGCATGATGGCCGCCGGGATCATCAGCCAGAAGCTGAAGTTGTTCATGCGGGCAAAGGCCATGTCGGAGGCGCCGATTTGCAGCGGCAGCATCCAGTTCGCAAAGCCCACGAAGGCCGGCATGATGGCGCCGAACACCATGATCAGGCCGTGCATGGTCGTGAACTGGTTGAACAACTCGGGGTTGATCACCTGCAGACCGGGCATGAACAACTCGGCGCGGATCATCATGGCGCAGATGCCGCCGATGATCAGCATGGTGAAGCTGAACAGCAGGTACAGGGTACCGATGTCCTTGTGGTTGGTCGCAAAGACCCAGCGACGCCAGCCCGCAGGCGCGTGACCGTGGTCGTCGTGAGCGTGATCGTGATGGTCGAGAACGGCACTCATCTTGACTTCCTCTTTTCTAAATCTGCGGTACTGGCTTACTTGCGGGCGGCCAGCACTTCAGCCGGCTGCACGATCTGCCCGGTCTTGTTGGACCAGTTGTTCTTGGTGTAGGTGATCACGGCAGCGATGTCGGTGTCCGACAGTTGCTTCCACGACGGCATGGCGCCACCCGCCTGGCCTTTGAGCAGCACGTTGATCTGCTTGCTCTTGTCGGCGTCCAGCACCACGGCAGCAGCGTCCAGCGGCTTGATCGGGCCTGCGCCCTTGCCGTTGGCCTGGTGGCAGGCGGCACAGTTGGCGGCATAGACTTTCTCGCCGCGCTTGGCCAGATCGTCCAGAACCCAGACCTTGGAAGGATCGTCGGCTTTGGCGGCCAGCTTCTTCTTCTCGCCGTCCACCCATTTGGAATAGTCTTCCGCCGACAGCACCTTCACATGGATGGGCATGTAGGCGTGTTCTTTACCGCACAGTTCCACACACTGGCCGTAGAAGTCGCCGGTCTTCTCGGCGCGGAACCAGTTGTCGCGCACAAAGCCGGGGATCGCATCTTGCTTGACGCCGAAGGCCGGGATCATCCAGGCGTGGATCACGTCGTTGGCGGTGGTGATGATGCGGACCTTCTTGCCCACAGGCACGACCAGCGGGTTGTCCACCTTGAGCAGGTAGTTGTCGCCCTCGGGCTTGCCTGCGTCGGACAGGGCACGCTGGGTGGTGTCGAGCGTGGAGATGAAGCCAATGCCTTCACCTTCACCTTTGAGGTAGTCGTAACCCCATTTCCACTGGTAGCCAGTGATCTTGATGGTCAGGTCGGCGTTGGTGGTGTCTTTCTGGGCCACCAGCACCTTGGTGGCCGGCAAGGCCATACCGATCACGATCAGGAACGGGATCACGGTCCATGCGATTTCCACGCCCACCGAATCGGTGAAGGTGGCAGGCACAAAGCCCTTGTCCTTGCGGTGCTTGAAGATGGAATAGAACATCACACCGAACACGACCACAAAAATGACCGTGCACAGGATCAACATGAACCAGTGCAGGCCGTGCTGCCATTCGGCGATTTTGCTGGCGGCTGGGCCCAGGTTGAGCTGGTTGACCGCAGGGCCACCTTGCAGGTCATTGACGGCGTGGGCGGCTGTCGCCAGCGCCATGCCCGTGAAGATGCCCACACGGGACAGCAGCGAAGCCAGTTTTCTGGAAATGTTCTTCATGGTTCTCACAAACTTCCAAGTCTCGGTTAGATCCCACACCCATGGCCCCAAGCCAATTGGCCCAGGACCCGTACCCGCGCGACGCGCAAGGCCCACCTGAATGACCTTCAACAGCCAGTGGCCGGGGCAGGTCGCAGATGGATGAAATTCGCGGGATTTTAGCCCACTTGCGTGGGGTCTTTGACATTTCTCAAAGCTTACGGCTGACCAGGACGCCGCTGCGCCAACATTTGACGCATGTCAGCCAGTCCAATCTGGCTCTCGGGCAGCATCTTGGTGCGGGGTTGAGGTCGCAGCGCATGGCCATAAATGACTTCAAAAGTCAGTTTCAATCGCCCATCCTGGTCGCGTTCGCCATGCTCGGCCACCGCCTGCAGCCATTGACGCTGCCAGCCGCGCCCACGCAGGCCGGCAAATCGCCCGGTGTACAGGTTGCGCCCCAGCCCACGCAGCTCTTGCAGCAGCCGCTCGGGCGTCTCAAACGTCAGGGTGATGCGTTCCATGTCCATCACCGGCTCGGCAAAACCAGCCTGCACCAGCATGTCACCCCAGTCGTGCATGTCGGTGAATTCGTGCGTGGGCGCAGGCCAAGCCATGGCCGCGTGTACGGCGCGCAACTCGCGCAGGCTGTCCGGCCCCAGGCAGGAAAACATCAAAAAACCATCCACCGCCAGCGCCCGGTGCCACAGCCCGATCAGGGCCTGCGGGTCGGCCACCTGGTGCAACAGCATATTGGCCCAGACCATCTGCACAGCCCCTGCCGGAGGCTGGCCCTGCTGGACTTTGGGTCCAGTCCAGCGCGAGGGCTGCCACCAGGCAGCCGTTGACTGTGCCTGCAAGCGGCGGGCCTCGTCGGCCTGCCCCGCCACTTGCCAGAGTGCCGCCTGCGGGTAACGCGCACGCAGCGCCTGGTGCGCCTGGAGACCACCGCGCCAGGGCTCCCAATCGGCCCAGGCCTGGGGCTGGAGCACGATCAGATCCAGCCTTTCCTGCATGCGCCGCGCCACTTCTTCGTGCAACCAGGGCGAAGTGGGCAAAGGGCGGTTCGCCCAGCGGCTGGCGGCCGCCGGGTCCAGGGTTGGGGGTTTGTCGGGAGTGTTCATGGCAATGAGCCGGCAGTATATTGAGCCGATGGGAGGCATCGCACACTGGCTGAAAAAAGTCGAGGCCAGCGCAAGGGCTCGCGCAGGGGGCATTGCACTGCCCAGCCGCTGCGCCATCTGCCGCCAGTGGCCTGCCCAGCCCGTGTGCGAAGCCTGCATCGCCCGTTTTGCCCAGCCCCGCGCCCGCTGCACCACCTGCGCCCTGCCCGTGCCTGCAGGCGTGTTGCGCTGTGGCGCCTGCCTCAAGGCCCCGCCCCCACTGGCACGTTGCCTGTGCGCAGTGGACTACGGCTGGCCCTGGAAAGGGCTGGTGGCCCGCTTCAAATACCAGGAACAAGCCGGTTGGGACCGGCAACTGGCCTGGATGATGCGCAGCGCCACCGGCGCCGAAGACGCTCTGCACGAAGCCGACCGCGTGCTGCCCATCCCGCTCGCACGCGAGCGCCTGGCCGAGCGCGGCTACAACCAGTCCTGGCTGCTGGCGCGGCAACTGGCCCCAGACCCAGCCGACGCCACGCTCTTGCTGCGCATCCGCCACACCCCGGCCCAACGCACCCTGCCCCGCTCGGAACGGCTGTCCAATTTGCAAGGCGCATTTGCGGTGGACCCGCTGCGTGCCCATGAAGTGCGTGGCCAGCGCCTGCTGCTGGTGGACGATGTGATGACCAGCGGCGCCAGCCTGCACACCGCCGCACGGGTGCTGCTGCAGGCCGGGGCCGAGCAGGTCAGCGCCATCGTGCTGGCACGCACCGGCTTGGGTGAAGACGATAACGACACACCCTGAACGGCTGCGACAATGGCGGCATGTTCCGCATCGTCCTCGTCGAGCCCGAAATCCCCCCGAACACTGGCAACGTGATCCGCTTGGCCGCCAACACCGGTTGCGCCCTGCACCTGATCGAGCCCCTGGGTTTTTCGATGGACGACAAGCTCATGCGCCGCGCAGGGCTGGACTACCACGAGTACGCCGATGTAAAGCGCCACGCCAACTGGCAAGCCTTTGTCGCCAGCGAGGCCCCAAACCCCCAGCGCATGTTTGCGCTGACCACGCGCGGCAGCCGCCATGCGCATGAGCTGGCGTTCTTGCCTGGAGACTGGTTCGTGTTTGGCGCTGAAAGTCGGGGCTTGGCGCCCGGGCTGCGCGAACAGTTTGCGATGGACCAGCGCATCCGGCTGCCCATGCTGCAAGGTCAGCGCAGCCTGAACCTCTCCAACGCCGTGGCGGTCACGGTGTTCGAGGCCTGGCGGCAAAACGGCTTTGGGGGCGCGGTGGCGCCTCAGGCGTAAAGCCGCGCCAGCGACTCGGCCACGCACACCGGCTTGTCGCTGCCTTCGCGCTCGATCGTCACGTCCCACTGGATCTGCAGGCCGCCATCGATCGGTGTGGCCTCGGCCAACTTGAGGTGCGCGCGCACCCGGCTGCCCACAGGCACCGGCGCTGGAAAGCGCACTTTATTGAGGCCATAGTTCACGCCCATGCGGGCCTGCTGCACCTTGACGGCATCGCCAAAGAACTTGGGCAACAGCGACAGCGTCAGAAAACCATGGGCGATCGGCGCGCCGAACGGGCCTTGCTTGGCGCGCTCCACGTCCACATGGATCCACTGCTGGTCGTGCGTCGCGTCGGCAAATTGGTTGACCTGTTCCTGCGTGATGGTCAGCCAGTCGGTGGTGGCCACATGCTGACCCACGCAGGCGGCCAGGTCGGAGAGTTGGGCAAAGATTTTCATGCGCCCCACTGTAGGCAAAGGCCCCCAGAGGTCCTGTCCGTGCGGTGACACCCACCGACATCCACCTTGTCTTGCGCAACGTCATGCCAGCTTCACGGCTTTGGGGCCATACTGCCCCCATGGACAACACCCCGATCCAGACCGGCCTGTCGGATGCCGAGGCCCGCGAGCGCTTGGCCTGCCATGGCCCCAACACGCTGGAGACCGAACACCCGCGAACGGTTTGGCAGCGCCTGCTGGACATGGCGCGCGAGCCCATGTTCATGCTCCTGGTGGCGGCCTCGGTGCTCTACATCGTTTTGGGCGACATCGTCGAGGGCCTGACCCTGTCGCTGTTCGTGCTGGCGGTGCTGGGCATGACTTTCTGGCAAGAGGGCCGTGCCGACGCCGCACTGCAAGCCCTGCGTGGCCTGACGCAGCCGCAGGCCCGTGTGCTGCGCGACGGCCAGGTGCAGCGCGTGGCCGCACGCGACGTGGTGCCCGGTGACCTGCTGCTGCTGGCCGAGGGCGACCGCATTGCCGCCGACGGCTGGCTGCTGCAGGCCGAGCATCTGCAGGTGGACGAATCGCTGTTGACCGGTGAATCGGTGCCGGTGGGCAAACGCGCCGCATCTGACCCAGCACCCCAGGCCACCGCGCCCGGTGGTGACGACAGCCCCGCCGTGTTTGCCGCTTGTCATGTGGTGCGCGGCCAGGGCCTGGCACAGGTCACAGCCACCGGCGCAAACAGCCAGGTGGGCCAGATCGGCAGCGCCCTGGCACAGACCCACGAAGCACCCAGTCCGCTGCAACGACAAACCACCGCCCTGGTGCAAAAACTGGCCTTGGGCGTGGCCCTGCTGTGCCTGCTGATGTTCGTCACCCTGGGCCTGCGTCACGGCAACTGGCTGGCCGCGCTGCTGACCGCCATCGCACTGGCCATGGCCCTGCTGCCCGAGGAATACCCGGTGGTGCAGACGCTTTTCCCGGCGCTGGGCGCGCGCCGCCTCACGCGCGAAGGCGTGCTCACCCGGCGCATCAACGCCATCGAAACCCTGGGCGCGGTGTCGGTACTCTGCACCGACAAGACGGGCACGCTCACGCAAAACCGCATGACCGTCGCGGCCCTGGCGTGTGGCGACGCCCAGGCACCGCAGGTGCTGCATTGGCCAGATGCCAAACTGCCTGAGCTGGCGCCCGAATTCCACCCCCTGCTGGAACACGCCATCCTGGCCAGCGCACCCGAGCCCTTTGACCCGATGGAGCACGCTTTCCACCGCATGGGCGCCGAACACCTGCCAGGCACCGGCCACCTGCACAAGGACTGGACATTGGTCCACAGCTATGCCCTCAGCCCCTCGCTGCCTGCCATGTCACACATCTGGCGCGTGGGCGAAGGCAATGGCCAGGACCACAGCGTGTCGGCCAAGGGCGGACCCGAAGCCGTCATGGACTTGTGCCACCTGCCCGCGTCGGAGCGCCAGCAGTGGCTGGCCACCGCCAACGACCTGGCGGGCAAAGGTCTGCGTGTGCTGGGCCTGGCGCGCGGCCAGCACGCGGGCCAGGACTTTCCAGGCAGCGCGCACGACCTGACGTTTGAATGGTTGGGTCTGATCGGCCTGACCGACCCGCTGCGCCCTGATATTCAAGAAGCAGTGGCGCAATGCCACAGCGCCGGCATTCGCGTGGTGATGATCACCGGCGACTACCCGGCCACCGCCCGCGTGATCGCCGCGCAGGCCGGTTTGCCAGGCAGCGACGTGCTCACTGGCGACGAACTGGCCCGGCTGGACGATGCCGCCCTGCGCGAGCGCCTGCGCCACGTGCACATTTGCGCGCGCATCACACCCGCACAAAAACTGCGTCTGGTGCAGGCCTTGCAGGCCAGTGGCGAAGTGGTGGCCATGACCGGCGACGGCGTCAACGACGCCCCTGCCCTGCACGCCGCACACGTGGGCATCGCCATGGGCCAGCGCGGCACCGACGTGGCCCGCGAAGCGGCCAGCCTGGTGCTGGTAGATGACCGGTTCAGCGCCATCGTGCGCGGCATCCGCACCGGGCGGCGCATCTTTGACAACCTGGGACTGTCGATGCGCTACATCTTCGCCATCCACATCCCGATTGCCCTGCTGGCACTCTGGCCCCTGCTGGGTGGCCCGACACTGCTGCTGCCGCTGCATCTGGCCTTGCTGGAGCTGGTGATTGACCCGGCCTGCGCCATCGCCTTTGAACACGAAGCCGAGGCTGCCAACGTGATGCAGCGCCCGCCACGCGACACCCACCGGCCGCTGTTTGGCCTGGGCGATGTGTTGCAGGCCGGTCTGCATGGCCTGGGCCTGAGTGCCGCCATCGGTCTGGCCTTGCTGTGGGCGGTTCAAACCCGGCACTGGGCGCTGGACGCAGCCGCCTTGCGCAGCCTGGCCCTCCTGACCTTGGTCATGGGCAACACCGCGCTGATCCTCATCGGCAGCGGTCGCAGCTGGCGACGCAGCCACCCGGTCGCCTGGGGTCTGGGCGCAGGGACACTGGCTTTGCTGGCCCTGCTGATGCATTGGCCCGCCCTGGCCGAATCACTGCACCTGGCCCCGCTGCCCGCTGTCGCCTGGAGCATGGCCCTGGCCAGCAGCCTGGGGACGGTGGCGCTCACCACGGTGCTGGTCACAGCGCTGAAACAGCGCATTTCTATAATCGGCGCATGACCCCCCAGGCCCGTCCTCTGCTGCACCACTGGCTGACTTTGTTGCTCGCCATGCTGCTGGCACTCGGGCCTTTTTTGCACAGCCACTTCGGCGCCAGCCATGACACCGGGTTTCATCTGGACGGGGTGCACGCGGTGCACATGGACCACCCCGGCAGCCTGACGACTTCGCAGGCCAGCAGCGAAGAATCACTGGCCCTGGGCGTGGACACCTCGTTGCGGCCATCTGAAGACGAGGGTTGGACCGACCTGCCGCTGTTGCTGGCGGTGTTGCCGCTCCTGCCACTGTTGCGGATGCAACGCCTGCCGCCACCCCTTGCAGCACGCACCCACCACAGCCGGGCCACGCACTACCGCGCAGGCCTGCCGCCACCCTGCCTGGCACCACCAGTCGCCTGATCCTTTCTGTCTGCACGCAGCACGCGTGCCCTTGTGCGTTGCCGCTGGCTGCGCGTTTGAGCTTTTTCCCAATCACTCAGGAGCAGGTCATGACCCGACCACTGACTGGCGCATGGCTGCTGTGCGCAGCACAATTCATCGCCCTCCCCCACACCCTGGCGCAAAGCGCCCCCGCACTGCCCAGCATCACACTGGACGCTGCGCAGCAAGCCGCCCTGGGCGTGCGCACCACGGCCGTGCTGCCCGCCAGCCAACAGCGACTGCTGGCCTCGGCCACGGTGACGGTGCCGCCGGGCCACGAAGTCACTGTGGCTGCACCGTTTGCCGGCGTCATCGCGCGGCTGGACGCGGGCCTGGGTGACAGCGTGCGCCTGGGCGCACCGCTGGCTCTGTTGGGCAGCCCGCAACTGGCCGACGCCCGCCGCCAGTTGCGCGAGGCTGAGCTGGATGCCCGCAACGCGCAAGCGGCTTTGCAGCGCGACCAGGCCATGCACGACGAAGGCATCATCCCCGCCGCACGGCTGCAGATCACACGCAACCGCCAGCAGGCGGCCGAAGCCAACTGGCAGGCGCAACTGTCGGCTTTGAGGGCCACCGGCCTGGGCGCAGGCAGCGACTACGCCAGCGGCCAATTGAGCGCCCCGCGCGCTGGCACCGTGGTGGACGTGCAAGCCAGCGTGGGCCAGCGCGTTGAAGCTGGCGCGCTGTTGTTTCGCATTGCCGACCTGCGCCAGTTGCAACTGGACATCACCCTGTCGGGCGACAAGGCCGCCCGCCTGCGCGCAGGCGACTCCGTCAGCGTGCCCGAGCAGGACGCCCAGGCTGTGTTGCTGGGCGTGAGCCGCAGCCTGGACGCCTCGCAGCAGGCCCGCGCCCGCGCCCGCGTGACCGTGCAGGGCCGCTTGCAGCCCGGCCAGGCCCTGCAGGTGCAGCTGCAACCTGCCCTGCAAGTCAAGTCCACGGCCTGGCAAGTGCCAGCGCGCGCGCTGCTGCAACTGCAAGGCCAGTCCTGGGTGCTGGTGGCCACCGACAAGGGTTACACGCCCACCGCTGTGCAAGTCATCAGCACCAACGACGACAGTGCCACCGTGCAAGGCGCCCTGAACGCGCAGCAGCGCGTGGCCAGCACCGGCCTGGCCGCGCTGCGCCCGCTGCTGCAAAAAGCCGACTGAAAGCGGATGGGCTGACATGAACACACTCATCCACACCGCGCTGCGCTGGCGTGCGCTGACGCTGCTGCTGGCCACGCTGCTGGCCCTGGCCGGGCTGCGCGCCTGGTTCGAGCTGCCCATCGACGCTTTTCCGGACATCTCGCCGACGCAGGCCAAGATCATCCTGAAGATTCCGGGCATGACCCCCGAGGAGGTCGAACTGCGCGTGGTGCGTCCGATCGAACAGGAACTGCTGAGCATTCCCAAAAAGCGCATGGTGCGCTCGGTCTCCAAATACGGCATCGCCGACATCACGCTCGACTTTGAAGAAGGCACCGACATTTACTGGGCGCGCCAGCAAGTCAACGAGCGCCTGTCGGGGGTCTTGAGCGAACTGCCTGCCGGCGTGAGCGGCGGCCTGGCCCCGATCACCACCCCGCTGTCCGAGCTGTACATGTTCACCATCGAGGGCGATTTCAGCCTGGCCGAGAAGCGCCGCGTGCTGGACTGGACCGTGCGGCCCGAGCTGCGCACCGTGCCCGGCGTGGCCGAAGTCAATTCGCTGGGCGGCGAGGTGCAAACCTTCGAAGTCGTCCCCCGGCCCGAGCGCATGGCCGCGCTGGGCGTGTCGATGGCGGAACTGCGCGCCGCCCTGGCCGCCAACAACAGCAACGACGGTGCAGGCCGCATGGGAACGGGCGAAACCTCGCTGGTGGTCCGGGTGGAAGGCGCGGTGCGCTCGCTCGATGACCTGCGCGCCATCCGCATCGAAGCCCCCAAAAGCCACAACAAGGTGTTGCTCGATGACATCGCCACCGTGCGCCACGGAGCCCTCACCCGCTACGGTGCGGTCACGCAAGACGGCCAAGGCGAAGCCGTGGAAGGCCTGGTGCTGGGCCTGCGCGGTGTGAACGCACGCGAGCTGGTGACCGCGCTGGACGCACGCATCGCCAGTCTGCAAAAACGCCTGCCGCAAGGCATGAGCATCCGCACTTTCTACAACCGGGGCGAGCTGGTGGCTCGCGCTGCTGGCACCGTGACGAAGGCTTTGATGGAAGCGGCCGTGCTGGTCTGTGTGGTGCTCTACCTGTTTCTGGGTGGTGTGCGCGCGGCGCTGGTGGTGGCGGTCTCGCTGCCCTTGTCGCTGCTGACCACCTTTTTGCTGATGCAGGCGGTGGGCATCACCGCCAACCTGATGAGCCTGGGTGGCCTGGCGATTGCGCTGGGCATGCTGGTGGATGCCTCGGTGGTGGTGGTGGAAAACATCGAAACCCAGCTGGGCGCACATGCCGCAGCCCACGAGGTGACCCTGACCGAGCGCGTGCTGCACGCGGTGCGCCAGGTGGTGCAGCCGGTGGTGGCCGGGGTGGTCATCATTGGCGTGGTGTTTTTGCCGTTGCTCACCCTGCAAGACCTGGAAGGCAAGCTGTTCTCGCCGGTGGCGGTGACGATCGTGATGGCACTGGCCGCCTCGCTGCTGTTTGCTTTCACGGCCATTCCGGCCTTGGCCTCGCTCGTGCTGCGGGTGCAGGGGGCGCACGAGCCCGCACTCATGCGCCATCTGTTGGCGGGTTATGTGCGGCTGCGCGGTGTGTGCTGGCGCCACCCGCGCAGGCTGTTTGGCGTGGCCATTGCCAGTCTGCTGCTGTCCGGCGGGCTGTACACCCAGATGGGCAAGACCTTCATGCCCACCCTGGACGAGGGCGACATCCTGGTGCAATTGCAAAAGGACCCCTCCATCACGCTGGACGCTTCGGTTGAACTGGACAAGCGCGTGCAGCAGGCCATTCTGGCCAAGGTGCCAGAAGTGCAGTCGGTGGTGGCCCGTGTGGGCTCCGATGAACTCGGTCTGGATCCGATGGGCCTGTACGAGACCGACACCTTTCTGGTGCTCAAACCGCGCGCGCAATGGCGGGGCAGCAAGGAGGACATCATCGACGCACTGCGCCAGGTTCTGGACGGTTTTCCGGGCCTGGTCTATGGCTTCACCCAGCCCATCGAGATGCGCATTTCCGAAATGCTCACGGGCACGCGCGGTGATGTGGCCATCAAGCTGTTTGGCAGCGACCTGGACCAGCTGGCGCGCACAGCACAGCGTGTGGCCGAAGCAGTGCGTGGCGTGAGCGGCGCGGCCGAAGTGATCACCCCCAAGGCCGAAGGCATGCCCTACCTCACGGTGGCACTGCAGCGTCACGCCATTGGCCAGGCTGGCCTGAGTGTGGAAGGGGTGCAGCAGGCGCTGCGCCAGCAAATCGAAGGCGAAACCGTGGGCCTGGTGCTGGAAAACGGCATCCGCACACCTTTGATGCTGCGCGGCGCAGAGGGGGTGCGCCAGAGCCCCGAACGTCTGCGCAACCTGCCCGTCACCGCACCCGACGGCCGCGCCTGGCCGGCCAGCGCGCTGGCCGACATCCGGCAAACCGAAGGCCCCATCCGGATCGACCATGAACTCAGCCAGCGCCTGACCACCATCCAGGTCTCGGTGGAGGGCCGCGACCTCACGGGCTTTGTGCAGGACGCGCAAAAGGCCGTGGCCGCCCTCGGCCTGCCCCCCGAAGTGCGCGTGGTCTGGGGAGGCCAGTTCGAGAACCAGCAACGTGCCGCCGCACGCCTGGGGCTGGTCATCCCTGCCGCCATGGGACTGATCTTTCTGATCCTGAGCCTGACGTTTGGATCCCCCCGTCAGGCGGCCATCGTCTTCGTCAACATCCCGTTCGCGCTGGTGGGCGGCGTGGTGGCACTGGCCATCTCGGGGCAATACCTGTCGGTGCCCGCCTCGGTGGGCTTCATTGCCCTCCTGGGTATCGCGGTACTCAACGGCGTGGTCATGGTCACGCACTTCAACGAACGCCTGGCCAACGGCGAAGACATGGCCACCGTGGTGCGACTGGGCAGCGAACGCCGCCTGCGCCCGGTGCTGATGACGGCCATCATCACGGCCCTGGGCATGGTCCCCCTGCTGTTTGCCACGGGGCCGGGCTCTGAGATCCAGAAGCCCCTGGCCATCGTCGTCACCGGCGGCCTGGTCAGTGCCACGCTGCTGACCCTGCTGCTGCTGCCCCTGATCTTTGAACGCTGGAGCGAACGATGAACGCAAGCACCTTCTTCAGACACACGCTGCTGGCCCTGACGCTGGCAGGCCTGGCATCCGGCCCACACGCACAGGCCTTGCAGGACTGGCTGCCGTCCAGCGTGCAGGTGGCCCCCGTGCTGCTGGCCAGCCCCGCTGTCCAGACCGCTCGCGCGCACCAGGACGCGCAACTGCAGCGCGCCCGTGGCGTCGAAGCGGGCAGCAGCGAATGGGCGCTGCGCCTGAACCAGCAGCAGCGCCGCGTGCGCGACCCGCAAGAACGCTTTGCCGAAAGCACCGTCGCGCTGGAGCGCCCACTGCGCCTGTGGGGCAAGGCCGGCATGGACACCCGCCTGGCCGAACAAGACCGTCAGGTGGCACGCATCGGCCTGGCCGACGCGCTGCACGAGGCCAGTCGCCAATTGCTGTCACAGTGGTTTGGCGCCTGGCGCACCCAGCTGGACGCCGACAGCGCAGAGCGCGAATTGCAACTGGCCCGTGAACTGGACCGACAGGCCCGAACCCGTCTGCGCCAGGGGGACATTTCGCAGCTGGACGCACGCCTGGCCGAAGCCGAGTTGCAACGCAGCCAGGCCAATGCGCGCCTGGCCCAGGCCGAGCGTGAGCGCAACACCGCCCTGCTGCAGCGCCTGTACCCCGGTCTGCCGGCGCAACTGCCCTTGCCCGCAACCGGGCCAGAGCTGCCGCCCCTCGGTGCCGACATCGCCACCGCACTGCAGGACTTTCTGGCACACAACCACGAACTGAACCTGCTCAAGGCCGAAGCGCAGCGCCAACAGCAACTGGCCGAACGCCTCGAGCGCGACCGCTGGCCCGACCCCACCGTGGGCCTGTTCAGCGCACGCGACCGGGCCGGGGCCGAGCAAGTGGTGGGCGTGTCGCTGGCCATGCCGCTGTCCGGCACCTGGCGCGAAAGCCAGGCCCGCGCCGCCGCGTCCGAGGCGCAAGCCCTGCAAGACAAAGTGCAACAGATTGAACGCAAGCTGGCCGCTGACTTTGAGGGACGCTGGTTGCAAGCCATGCACCAGCAGCAGGCGTTGGCTGCCCTGCAAACTGCCGCCGCCACCCAGCGGCTGGCGGCCGACAAGTCACTGACGGCTTACACCTTGGGGGAACACAGCATGACCGAACTGATCCAGAACCGCCGCCTGGCCAACGAGCAACACCTGGCCAGCCAGCGCCTGCGGCTGGACTGGCTGCTCAACCGCGCGCTGATCGAGCTGGACGCGCACCGGTTATGGGATTTGGACGACTGAGCGGCCCATGATGCCCTGCCTGGCTTGTGCCAACAGGGCATCCACCAGGCGAGAACGCGACGACCCGCGCTTCCACAAAACCCCAAACCGACGCGGTTCGGCCAGGTCGGCCAGGGCAATGCGCGTAATCTGCAAGCCTGCCGTCAAAGGCGATGCAATGTCAGGCACCAGCGAGACGCCCAGCCCCTCGCTGACCATCATGGCTATCGCCAACAAGGAACTCAGCTCAAAGCGCTCTTGCGGCACGATGCCGTGGCGGCGCAAATACAGATCGGCCTGCTTGCCCCCACCCAAGGCCCGGTCATAACGCAGCAAAGGCTGGGTGCGCAGCAGCACCAGCGGATCGGCCTCTTGCAGGCGCGCAGGGGCCAACACCACCAGCGGCTCTTCGCGCAACTGCTCCCAGGACATGGCCTTGGGCAGCGCGTAGTCCGGGTGCAGGCAAATCGCCGCATCGATGCGGTCATGTTCAATCGCTTCGATCAGTTGTTGTGACACCCCGGACTGGATGAACACCATCACCTCTGGGCAAGTCTTGGACAAACGCCCCAGGATTTCGGGCAACAAAGTGTGCAAGGCGGTGTTGATCGCACCCAGCCGCAGCACGCCCGCCACCACGTCCTCGCGCACCAGCGTGGGCAGCGTGGCGATTTCACTGAGCAAAGGGCCTGCCCGCTCCAGCAGCCGGTGCCCAGCCGGCGTAGGCCGCACAGAGCGCCCCGAGCGCGCCACCAAAGTGGCGCCAAGCTCACGCTCCAGAGTGCGCACCTGCTGGGCCACCGCCGCAGGGGTGATGGCTTGCCGCCGAGCCGCTTCGGCCATGGAGCCGGTTTCGGCCACCAGAACAAAGGATTTCAGAAATGTGGTTTCCATAGGCTATTTATCCATCCAGAAGATACATTTTCTATCTTTTTAAAGCAGCGCAAGCCGCTTTATCGGATCGCCTTTGCACCGGATACTGCACGGCATGAGAAGCAAACTGTTTGTGCCCGGCTCCCGTCCGGAGCTGTTTGGCAAAGCCTTGGCCAGCGAAGCCGACGCCATCTCCATCGACCTGGAAGACGCCGTCCCCGAAAACCGCAAGGCCGAGGCCCGCGCCATCGTGGGCGAGTGGCTGCTCGCGCGCCCCGCCGACTCTGCCCACAAGCGGGTCATCGTTCGGGTCAACGCCATGGACACGCCGCACTTCGCGCAAGACATTGCGGCCGTGGTGCAGCCTGGGCTGGATGTGCTGAACCTGCCCAAACCCGACAGTGTCGATGCCGTGCGCCAGGCCAGTGCTGCCATGGCTCGGGCCGAGCAGGCGCAAGGCATGACCCGCCCGGTGCAGCTGCTGCTGAACATCGAAACCCCGAAAGCACTGCGCGAAGCTGCCACCCTGGCCCAGGCCGACCCGCGGGTGATGGGCCTGCAAGTGGGCTTGGGCGATTTGTTCGAGCCCTTGGGCATTGACCGCCGCGAAGTCGCCGCTGTGCAGCAAGTGATGTTGGCCGTGCGCATGGCTGCAGGCGAAGCGGGCGTGCCAGCCTTTGACGGAGCCTTTGCCAATGTGCGAGACACCGAAGGCTATCTGGCAGAGGCGGCTCTTGCACGCCGCCTGGGCTTTGCCGGCAAAACCTGCATCCACCCCAGCCAGGTGGTGCTGGCCAACCAGGCTTTTCGCCCCACCGATGCCGAGATCGCCCACGCCCTGAAAGTGATCGAAGCCCAGGCTGCCGCGCAGGCGCAGGGCCTGGGCGCCTACATGGTGGACGGCCGCATGATCGACGCCCCTTTTGAGCGGCGTGCCCATGCCATCGTCGCGGTCGCACGGCAGCTGCAGCTGCTGCCCTGATGCATTCCCATCTGTTGGAGTTCCCCATGCCCACTTGCCTGATGCCCACTTGCCTGATGCCCACCCGCCGCACACTGGCGTTGACGGCTGTGCTGGCCACTGCCCTGGTCTCCTGCCTGGGGGCCGCACCTGCGCTGGCGCAAGACAACTACCCCACCAAACCCATCACCTTGGTGGTGCCCTACCCACCTGGTGGATCGAACGATGTGTTTGCGCGCCAGATCGCCAAGGAGCTGGCCGACGCGCTCAAGCAGGCGGTGGTCGTGGACAACCGGCCAGGTGCCAGCGGCACCACCGGCACCGCCGCCGTGACCCGTGCACCCGCAGACGGCTACACCCTGGTGGCCCTGTCGTCGAGCATGACCACCAACGCAGCCATCCAGTCCAGGCTGCCTTTTGATCCGGTCAAAGACCTCGCGCCCGTGGCCATGCTGGCCGAAGGCCCTTTCATCGTGGCCGTCAGCAACAGCTTTGCCGCCCGGACGCCCACCGAACTCATCGCAGCCATCCGGGCACGGCCAGGCCAATACAACTACGCCACCTCGGGCACCGGCAGTGTCAACCAGTTCGGCACCGAACTGCTCAAGGCCCAGGCGGGCAAGCTCTTCATCACCCACATTCCTTACCGGGGCATGGGCCCTGCGGTGACCGATTTGATTTCCGGTCAGGTGCAGATGCTCATGGCCAGCGGCCCCAGCATCTTGCCGATGGTGCGCGCTGGACGCGTGCGTGCGATCGGCATCACCAGCCTCAAGCCCAGCCCGATTGCCCCGGAACTCACACCCATGGCGTCTGCCGTGCCGGGTTATGACTTCGCACTCTGGTGGGGCGTGTTTGCCCCAGCAGGTACACCGGCGGCCGTGGTCAACAAACTCAACGCCGCCATCAACCAGACACTGGCCAAACCCAGCATCAAAACCCAGTTCCTGAACGAAGGGGCCGAGGCCAAACCCATGAGTCCGGCGCAATTTGCAGGCGTTGTCGCCGCAGACATTGAGCGCTGGAAAGCCTTGGCACGCCAGCAAAACATCGCCGCCGATTGACCCTTCCGCACACCGCAATGTCCAACGAAACCACCCCACACAACGGCCCCCTGACAGGCGTGCGCGTGCTCGACCTGAGCGCCTACATTGCCGGGCCTTATGGCTGCTCCCTGCTGGCCGACCAGGGTGCCGAAGTCATCAAGATCGAACCGCCTGTGGGCGACAACCTGCGCAAATACCCGTCGACACTGGAGAGCGAAAGCCGCGCCTTCCTGGGCGTCAACCGCAGCAAGCGCGGACTGGTGCTCGATCTGAAACAGCCGCAAGACCTTGAGCGCCTGCTGACCCTGGTGCGCAGCGCCGACGTGCTGGTGCACAACTTTCGCCCCAGCGTGCCCGCCCGCCTGGGCATCGCCTACGAACAACTCCAGGCCATCAACCCGCGCCTGATTTACTGTGCGGTGACCGGCTTCGGGGAAGAAGGCCCGCTCAAGGAAAAAGCAGGTTACGACCAGGTGCTGCAGACCATGACGGGCATGTGCACGCTGCAAGGCCCAGCCGGTGGTCCACCCGAGATCCTCTACGGCTCGGTGGTGGACTACTACGCCTCGGCCATGGTGGCCAGCGGCGTGGCCTCGGCCCTGTACGAGCGCGAAAAAAGCGGCCTGGGCCAGTCGGTGGGCGTGTCCCTGCTGCGCTCGGCGCTCACCATGCAATCGGCCCGCATGGTCTGGGCCGAGAACGAACCCCGCGAAGTCGGGCGCGACATGCGCTCGGGCGGCATCACCGGCATCCACCCCACGCGCGAAGGCCACATCTACATCTCGGCCAACACACCGCATTTCTGGCAGGCGCTGTGCGCAAAAGTCGGTTTGCCCGAATTGCTGTGCGAGCGATACGACAGCGTGCGCAAACGCGCCCAGCACCAGTCCGAAATCGTGCCGCAACTGCACGCGGCACTGGCCCTGCGCAGCGCCCTCGAATGGGAAGCCCTGTTTGGCGAAGAAGTGCCCTGCGCAGCCGCCCGCGCGGTGGAGGACATGTTCGACTTTCCTCAGGTGCTGGCCGAAGACATGGTGCAGACCTTTGAACACCCGGTGGTGGGCCGCTACAAAGGCTTCACCCGTGCCCTGGTGTTTGGCCGCACGCCCGGTCGGGCGCCCTTTGCTGCGCCCACGCTCGACCAGCATGGTGACGCTTTGCGCGCCGAAGCCGACCGGCTGCGCCAGCCAGGCTGAGCCTCAACCCGTCAAGCCATGAGCCCGATCGCCCACTCGACGGCCACGCGTGCACCGCGCCTGCCCACACCCAGGGGGGCCTGCGATTCGCACCTGCACATCTGCGACCCGGTGCTGGACCCGCGCACACCTGCTGTACTGCACAACGCCACGGTGGGCGCCTACCGCGAGCTGCAAGCCCTGCTGGGCACACAACGCGCCGTGGTGGTGCAGCCCCGGCCTTACGGCACCGATCACCGGGTCACGCTCGATGCGATTGCACAGTTGGGCATCGCCCATGCGCGAGGCATCGGCGTGGTTCACCCCAGTGTGAGCGAAGCCGAGCTGGACACCCTGCATGCAGGCGGCATCCGGGGAGCACGTTTCAGCCTCTACACGCCGCACCAGGCCGCTGTGGGTTTCGAGATGGTGGAGCCGCTGGGCCAGCGGCTGCACGCGCGCGGCTGGCACCTGCAGTTGCACTGGACAGCCGATCAGATCGTGCAGCACGCCGATCTGCTGCTGCGCCTGCCCACCACGCTGGTGTTTGACCACCTGGCAAGGTTGCCGGTGCCCGAGGGCAGCGCCCACCCGGCTTTTGAAGTGGTGCGTGAACTCATCGCCCGGGGCCGCGCCTGGGTCAAGCTCTCTGGCGCTTATTTGTGCTCGCAGCAGCCCAGTGGCAGCGGCCACCCCGACGTGAGCGACATCGCCCGCGCCTGGGTGGCGCTGGCGCCTGACCGTCTGGTGTGGGGCAGCGACTGGCCACACACCACCGAACCCGCACCGAAACCCGACGACACCGAACTGCTGGAGTTGCTGCACCGCTGGACGGGCAGTGACACCCTCTACCAGCAGGTGCTGGTGGACAACCCTGCACGCTTGTATGGGTTCGTGAACTGAACCCACTGGAGACTGCCATGACCCATTTTCTGAACCGACGCCACCTGCTGACCTGGGCCGCTGCTGCCCTGGGCCTGAACACCACCGCAGAGGCTGCGGCCTGGCCAGACCACCCCGTACGCCTGGTGGTGCCCTATGCCGCTGGAGGCGGTGCCGACCATGCGGCACGCATCGTCGCGCAGCGCCTGGGCGAGCTGCTGGGTCAACCGGTGGTCGTTGACAACAAGCCGGGCGCCGGCGGCGTCATCGGCGCCGACCAGGTGGCCAAATCAGCCGCCGACGGTTACACCGTGCTGTTTGACGCTTCGGCCCATGTGGTCAATCCGGCGCTGCGCAAAATGCCCTTTGACCCGGCGCGTGACTTCACGCCCGTCTCACTGATCGTGACGGCACCTCAGATTCTGGTGGTATCACCCCAATCTCCCTACAAAACGCTGGACGAACTGCTGGCCGCTGCCCGCAAGGCGCCCGGCAAGATCAGCTTTGCCTCGGCCGGTGCGGCCACCGCATCGCACCTGGCCGCCGAACTGATGGCCGACGAGGGCAAAGTGGACTTGCTGCATGTCCCCTACAAAGGGGGCGCTCCCGCGCTGACCGATGTGATGGCTGGATCGGTGGATCTGTACTTTGGCAATGCCGCCTCCACGCTGCAGCACGTGACCTCGGGCAAGCTGCGTGCGCTGGGTGTGAGTGCACGCCAGCGCCTCAAAAGCCTGCCCGGCGTGCCCACTCTGAGCGAAAGCGGCATGCCCCAATACGAGGTGCTGGAGTGGAACGGCATCTTTGTGCCCAAGGCCACGCCCGCCGATGTGCTGCAGCGCCTGTCCAAAGAGGTGCAAGCTGCCCTGGCCGATCCCAAGGTGCGCGAGCGCCTGCAACAAGCTGGTGTTGCCCCGGTGGGCGACTCGCCCGCCGAGTTCGGCAAGTTTGTCGAAAAGGAAAGCGCACGCTGGCAGTCGCTGGTCAAGGCGCGCGGCATCCGGCTCGACTGAGCCCCTTTCGATCAATGCCCACCATGGTTGCGGCGCTTGTGCGCTGCCTGCTCGTGGTGAGCGCCCGCCGCGTCGAGCGCCTGGCGAAAGCGGTTCAGGCGCGCCTGCGCCCGGCCCAGTACGCTGCCTGCCGGGTAGCCGCTTGGGCCCAGATCGCCCCAGGACAAGCCTGAAAGCAGCGCCATGCCTTCTGCCACGGTGTCGATGGCATGGATGTGAAACCGACCCTGCGCCACCGCCTGCACCACGCGTTCGTCGAGCATGAGGTGGCGGCGGTTGCGCTGCGGGATCAGCACACCTTGCGTACCGTCCAGCCCAACCCGTTCGCAACTGCGAAAGAAACCTTCGATCTTCTCGTTGATGCCGCCCACTGGCAGCACGTTGCCGTTGGCATTGAGCGAACCGGTGATGGCCATGCCCTGCGCCAACGGCACCGCCGCCAGCGATGACAAGAGCGCATACAACTCGGCGCAGGAGGCCGAGTCGCCTTCGACCCCGTTGTACTCCTGCTCGAACACCAGGCTGGCTTCCAGAGCCAGGGGGGCCTGGTGCGCGAACAACGACACCAGACAGCTTTGCAGAATCAGCACGCCCTTGTCGTGGATCGGACCGGACAGTTCCACCTCGCGGTCGATGCTCAGCAGGCCCTTGTCGCCCGCGTGGGTGCGCGCGGTCACGCGCATCGGCACGCCAAAGCTGTAGTCGCCGAGCATCACCACGCTCAAGCCATTGACGCTGCCCGTCATGCAGCCCGACACTGGCAGCACCTTTTCGCCTTGCGCCAGGGCGTCCAGGAGGCGTTCTTCGGGCTCGTTGTGGCGGTACTCGCGCGCCTGGCGGGCGGCCTGCACATCGGCAGGCATCACGTCGGTGGCCTGCCGGGCGCGGGCCAGCGCCGCGCTTTCCATGACCAGCGCTTCGGTGGCGGCAAACACCGCACTCTGGCGAAACTGGTCTTGCGCCAGGCGGTGGCTGTCTTCGATCAGCAGCGCAGTGGCCGCTGCCGTGAAATGCGGCAAGCCCCAGCGCGCACAGGTGCGCGCCACAAACACCGCCGTGTCCTGCGCCGCCTGAGGTCCTGCCGGAAAACTGTCGGCAAAGTCCACCTTGCAGCGAAAGCGCCGCGCCAGCTCCGGGTCCAGCGCGAGCACCGCCTCGAACTCATCGGGCGAAGTGATCAGCACCAGCTTGACGTCGGCCTGCACAGCCTCAGGTGCCAGCGATACCGCAGCCACCGGTGAATACAGCACACCGGGTTCTTCGATCTGCAGGCAGGCGCTGCGTACGAAGCGGCGCAGCTTTTCCCACACAGGCGGGTCTGCCAGCACATCGCGCAGGTGCAGCATCAAAAAGCCCCCGTGCGCGCGCAGCAGGCTGCCCGCACGGATGCGTGTGAAGTCCGACACCAGAACCTCGCCGTCGGACTCGTATTCGATGCTGCCCAGCAGCTGTTTGTAGGTGGGGTTGTCCTCCTGCAGCACGGGCGCCCCCTGCAGACCGTGGTTGTCCACGGCCACGTTCACCCGCAGGCCACCCAGCAAATCGGCCAGCGCCTCCAGGCGCAAGCTGTCGTCTTCGTCACGTGGCTCAAACAGCTCCACATGCTCCAGCACCTCGGTCTGCAAGGCTTGCAACCAGGCATCCAGCCGGGGCTGCTCGGCAGGCAGCGGGTGAACGCTCTGTCCTGCGTCTTGCCATTCACGCTCCAGCAGTGGGCGCACCATCTGGCGGCGCAGCGCCGCCAGGCCTTCATTGCGGACATGTTCCAGCGAGCGGGTCTTTTCGAGAAAGCGGGCGATCTCGTCACGCAGACGGGTTTCGGCTTCGTCCATGCGCGTGCGCTCTTGCGGGCTGAGCGCCATGGCCTTGCCTGCGGTCATGGGCTCGCCTTTTTCGTCCTGGCAGGTGAAGACCAGGTGGCCCTGCTCACGCATCAGGCTGAAATGGTGCGCTTGCGCATAGGCATTGAGTTCGGCGTAGGCACGCGACTCTTCGCTTTTGAAAGCCTGCTCGATGCGCTCGCTCTCGGCCTTGACGTCGGGCTCACCCAAGCGACGCGGAATGTCGGTCTGCAAACGCTTGGCCAGCTGCAGCATGCGCTGTCGCAGCTGGCGCCCCTCGCCTGCGGGCAGGCGCAAGGCCCAGGGCCGCTCGGGCTGGGCCACATGGTGCAAAAACAGCAGGTCGGGCGGCACCGGGCAGGTGGCGGCATGGTCTTGCATGAGCTGGCGCATGAGCGAGGTGCGACCCGTACCCACCTCGCCCACCACCAACAGGTTGTAGCCTGGCAGGGCCATGCCCAGGCCAAAGCGGGCGGCGGCTTCGGCGCGCTGCTGGCCGATCCAGGACAAGGGCCTGTCCAGCAGCTCGCGGGTACTGGCAAAGCCCAGGCTGGCAGGGTCCACCCGGCGCAAAAGATCGTGGGGTTCAAGGCGCTGACAAGTCATGGTTTATTCTAGGCAGACCCCGCCCGTTTTGCCATTGACTGCACCCGGCCTTGCGCCACATCAACCCCATGACCCACAGCACCGCCCCCCAGCCCATCGCCGCCTTGCTCTTTGACCTGGACGGCACGCTGGTGGACAGCGAAGGCCCGGGCCTGGAAGTGCTGCATGGCATGGCGCGCGATTTGGGTCTGGACTGGAGCCACGAAGAAAGCGTGCAGCGCTTTCGCGGCGTGCCCATGCCGCGCTGCGTGTCGGTCATTGCACAGCACCTGCCCGCTGGCCAAGCGACGCTGGACGAAGCGGCATTTTTGCGCAAACTGCGGGCCAACATGGCCGCGCGTTTTCGGCAAGACCTGCGCGAAATTGCAGGTGCCAATGACTTGCTGGCCAGCCTGAAGATCCCGTTTGCCGTGGCCACCAACGGCCCCCGCGAAAAAGCCAGCCTGACCCTGAACCTGACCGGCCTGGACCGGTGGCTGGAGGGCCGCGTGTTCTGCGCGCCCGAGGTGGGCAGCTACAAGCCCGAGCCGGGCCTGTTTTTGCACGCGGCCCAGGCGCTGGGCTGCGAGCCAGCGCACTGCGCCGTGGTGGAAGACAGCCTGCCCGGCATGCTGGGCGGCATTGCGGCTGGCATGCGCGTGTTCAGCCTGCACCCGCGCGAGGGGTTGCCCGAAGCGGTGGCGCAGCGGGTGGTGTTTATTGAGGGGCTGAGTGAGCTCCAGCACTGGCTTTGAAGGGCGCAGCGGTTTGCTCGGTTGATGCCTTGATGCTCAAGGCGTGTGGGTGGGTGGGCACTGGACTGGGCCTCGTGGTCGCACTTCATTGGCGAAATGTAGACAGGTGGTGGTTCGATAGAGGCGGTTCAAGGTTGTTACAGAAACCTGCGCACAATGCAGTCGCCTAACAACCACCGTCAATGGCAACTTAGCCTCCTCACTTGCGCGATCAGCATTCAAACATAGGCACATGAGTTAGACTCAAGAAGTTGGTGCTCGCTGTGTATTTCACACACCGCAGTTAAACGGGAAGCAGGGAGGTTACCCCTTTCAGGGAAGACCCAACCTGAGCTGTCCTCGCAACGGTAAGTGGACGAGATTCAACTCTCACACCTGTCATAAGCCACTGAGCACATCGCTCGGGAAGGCGACAGCTGTGTCCACCAGCCCGGATACCGGCCAACAAAGTGGCACATCGCAAGGTGACGCCGTTTCGCCCACGCACTGTCGAGGAAGGCAGTGAGGGTACTTTGCCGTCCGTTTGAAATGAAAATCCGTAGCTTGCGCCCGCATTGGGCGGCTTTGCCGTTGGCTGCTGCCATGGCGTGTTCTTCTTTTGCTCACCAAGGTATCCATCTTGAGCCCGTGATCGTCACGGCAACGCGCTCTGCGCAGTCTTTGACCGATGTACTTTCAGATGTCAGCATTGTTGACCGGGACATGATCGAACGCAGCAGTGCGCTGTCCTTGGCCGAGGTTCTTTCCAGATTGCCAGGTGTGACGATGGCGCAGACGGGTGGGCCCGCTTCAACGACTTCTGTCTTCATTCGAGGCGCAGAGAGCCGCTTCACCGCTGTTTTCATAGACGGGATCCGGATCGACTCTCAATCTACTGGTGGGGCAAGCTGGGAGGCCATTCCATTGGCTCAGGTCGAACGCATCGAAGTTTTGCGGGGGCCGGCTGCGGCCATCTATGGATCGGATGCTGTTTCAGGGGTTGTTCAGATTTTTACGCGTCAGGGTGAAAAGGGGTTCTTTCCCTCTGTGCGCCTCGGCGTTTCAAGCTACAACACGCGTGAGCTCAATGCCTCTTTGCGCGGGGGAGATGGTGAGCTTGACTATGCGTTGGGATTTTCCAAGGACAGCAGCGATGGATTCAATGCCAAACCCTCTGGAACCAACCCGGATCGCGATGGGTACCGGAACCAATCTTTTTCTGGACGCTTCGGATGGCAGGTGCTGCCTGGTCAGAAATTGGAATTGACCGTTCTGGACAATGACCAGACAGCGCAATACGACGCAAGCGGCTCCTATCCCCCTGTCAACGACATAGCAAAACACCATTTGCAGACCTTGGGAGTGAATTGGTCCTCGCGTTGGAGTGAGGCCTGGAACACGCGTCTGGGTGTGACCAAAGGGACAGATCGCTATGAAACAGCGCCCTCTGTATACCTGACTGAAACGCAAGTCAGCACCTATCTCTTGCGCAATGAATTGCGTGCTGGGACGGGCTTGCTCTCTGTTGATCTGGAGCGTCGTGAAGACGAGTTGCAAAACAGCAGTACCAACCCCAGTGCATTTACGAAACGCAGCCAGAATGCTGTGGCTTTGGGTTACGGCGTTCGCCTGCATTCGCATTCGGTGCAAGCGAATGCGCGCCATGACGATGACAGTGAATTTGGCACCAAGTCGACGGGTGCACTGGCCTACGGTTATGCCATCACACCGAATTTGCGCGCAACGGCTTCTGCCGGAACAGCCTTTCGTGTTCCTACGCTTTACCAGCGCTTCAGCATTTATGGTTCGCCAAGTTTGATGGCCGAATCTTCAAGCAACCGCGAGCTGGGTCTGCGCTGGCTGTCGGGTACTGATCGTGCAGCCGTGGTGGTGTACCACAATGACGTGAACAACCTCATCAATTACGTTGGTGGGGCTGGCCATTGCGGACAGTCGGGCTGTTACATGAACACCGGGCATGCGCGCATGACAGGAGCGACGGTGACGGCGGGCAAGCAGCTGGGGCTTGTCAATCTGGGGGCGTCTGCCGATTTCCTGGACCCCAGGAACTTGGATACAGACAAATACCTGGCGCGCCGTGCACGAAAACAATCCACCCTGACGGCTGATCTTACTGTGGATGGTTGGCGTCTGGGTGGAGAGTTGCAATATGTTGGGGAGCGTTTTGACAATGCAAGCAACAGCATTCGATTGGCGTCCTACAGCCTGATCAATGTGGGCGCCAGCAGACCGTTGGATCGCGACTGGAAGTTGCAGGTCAAGGCCAACAATCTGGCCAACAGAAACCATGTGTTGGCCAATGGCTATGCCACACCCGGGCGGGTGCTGTACCTCGGCCTGACATGGGCGCCACAGCACTGATACCGCACTGAATAAGCCTCACCATGACAAGCCCTTGCACCTGTCCAGCCATTCTGGTGGCAGCCCCCGCCTCCGGGCAGGGCAAGACCACCGTCGTGTCCGCTCTGGCACGTCTGCATGCGCGCCAGGGGCGGCGTGTACGGGTGTTCAAATGCGGGCCCGATTTTCTGGATCCTTTCTGGCACCAGTTGGCCAGTGGCCATCCGGTGTACCAGATGGACCTGTGGATGACAGGACAGGCTGATGTGCAGGCACGCCTGCATGCGGCCGCCCAGGACAGTGACCTGATCATTGTGGAAGGGGTGATGGGTTTGTTCGATGGCGAACCCAGTGCCGCGGATCTGGCCCAACGCTTCGGCTTGCCCGTGCTGGCCGTGATCGATGCCTCGGCCATGGCGGGCACCTTTGGTGCACTGGCCTTCGGTTTGCAGCATTACCGTCCGGGCTTGCCGTGGGCCGGTGTGCTGGCCAATCGTGTGGCCAGTGAACACCATGGGGGCATGCTGGCGCAGGGCGTAGCGGCTGAGCACTGGCTGGGCGCCTTGTTGCGTAACCCTGCACTCACTTTGCCTGAGCGTCATCTGGGTTTGACCGTGGCCACCGAGCTGGACGATGCCATGACACGTCTGGATGCCGCAGCCGATGCGCTGGCGCAGACGCCCTTGGGACAGATGGACACGCAGGCACTGGCGCGTTGGAATGTGGCCTTTCCCCCGCCTGGCGAAGCCTTAGCGGTATCTTCCTTGTTGCTGGGGCGCCGCGTGGCGGTGGCCCGCGATGCCGCGTTTTGCTTCCTCTACCAGGCCAATCTGGACACCTTGCGTCAGCTGGGGGCAGAGGTGGTGTTTTTCTCTGCGCTGGCGGGCGATCCTTTGCCAGCATGCGACGCGGTCTGGTTACCTGGTGGCTATCCTGAGTTACATGCCCAGGCCTTGGGCGCCAATCGCCAACTGCGAGACAGCTTGCGTGCCCATGTAGACCAAGGGCACCCTGTGTGGGCCGAGTGTGGCGGCATGATGGCACTCTTTGACGACATCGAGATGGCCAATGGCGATGTGCATCCGATGTGGGGGCTGCTGCCGGGCCGTGTGACCATGCAGCAAAGGCTGGCTGCTTTGGGGCCGCAGCAACTGACTTTGCCACCTGGGGTGTTGCGAGGTCACACCTTCCATTACTCCACGGCCAACAGCAGTGCCAATGTCGTGACACGAACGGCCCGACCTGGCGCCCAGATTTTGCAGGCTTCTGGCGAGGCGGTCTATGCGCGCGGCAGCGTCAGGGCGAGTTATTTCCATCCCTTGTTCGCTTCCTGCCCTGCGGCGGCAGCCAGCCTGTTTTTGCCAGGAGAGTTCACATGAGCGCTGTTTCTTCGCAATGGCGAATGCCCGCGATGACTGCAGGCCCGCAACGCATTGTGTGTCTGACCGAAGAAACCACCGAGTGGCTTTACCTCCTGGGTCAGCAGAGCCGCATTGTTGGAATTTCAGGCTATACCGTGCGTCCCCGCCGCGCGCGCGAGGAGAAGCCGAAAGTCAGCGCCTTCACCAGCGCCAAGATCGACAAGATCATGGAACTGGAGCCCGATTGCGTGATCGGTTTCTCGGACATGCAGGCAGATGTGGCGTCGGCCTTGATCCGGCAGGGTGTGCAAGTGACAGTGTTCAACCAGCGCAGCGTTGGCGAAATTTTTGCTGTTTTGCAGCAAATTGCGGCCATGGTGGGCTGCGAAACCGAAGGTGACGAATGGTTGCAGTCGGTGCGCGCCGCGTTGATGGCCGCAGAAGCACAGGCCGCCAGTTTGCCGCGCCGCCCGAGTATCTATTTTGAAGAGTGGGATGAGCCCGCCATCAGTGCCATCCGATGGGTGTCCGAGCTGATGGCGATCGCTGGCGGTGACGATTGTTTCCCGGAGTTGGCACTGCAGCGCATGGGGCGTCAGCGCATCATTGCTGACCCCCATGAGGTGATTCGCCGCAATCCCGACATCATCATCGGTAGCTGGTGTGGCAAAAAATTCCGCCCTGAAAAAGTGGCTGCCCGCCCGGGCTGGCAGCATGTGACGGCCGTGCGCGAAGGTGCTTTGCACGAGATCAAGTCCTGCGACATCCTACAGCCGGGGCCTGCGGCATTGACCGATGGTTTTGCACAGTTGCAACGCATCGTTGCTCAATGGAGCGAACGCCATGGCTAAGCTGACGATTGCAAGCAGTGAGTTGATCCTGGGCGGTCAGAAAAGCGGTAAATCACGCCGCGCCGAATCGCTGGCAAAGGCCTGGCTTGACCAGGCATCTGGACACAGGGCCATGCTGCTGGCCACGGGCCAGCCGTGGGATGACGAGATGCGCGAACGCATTGCCCGCCACAAGAGCGACCGTGTGCGGCGGGTGCCAGGCATGCAGACGGTGGAGACGCCTTTGCACCTCGCGCAGGCCATTGCCACCCACAGCCATCCGGATGGCCTGCTGGTGGTGGATTGCATGACGCTCTGGCTAACCAACTGGATGATGCCCGCAGGCGCTGCGTCTGCCGAACCGGCGCCGGTGAGCGAATTGCTGAAAGCGTTGGAGGCCGCGCCGGGACCTGTGGTTCTGGTGGGCAATGAAATCGGTCTGGGCGTGATTCCTCTGGGGCAGGAGGTCCGGGCGTTTGTAGATGCCCTTGGCCACCTCAATCAGTCGCTTGCAGCGGGTTGCAGCCGCGTGACCTTGATGGTGGCGGGTTTGCCCCTGACTTTGAAGGAGGCGTCATGAATTGGCGTTGGGGCTTGTGTTTGTGGGCCCTGTTGTGTGGCCAGGTGTTTGCCGTGACCTTGCAGGACGACCGGGGGCGAACCGTTCAGCTGGCGCAACCGCCTCAGCGGATCGTGAGCATCCTGCCCTCCCTGACAGAAATCGTCTGTGAGCTGGACCAGTGCCAACGGCTGGTGGGGGTCGACCGCTATTCCACCTGGCCACCCAGCCTGAGCCGGCTGCCGCGTGTGGGTGGTGGGCTGGATCCCAACATTGAAGCCATTGTGGCCTTGCGTCCGGACCTTGTTCTGGCGGCCACATCCAGTCGTGCGGCAGACCGCCTTCTGGCTTTGGGCATCCCCGTGTTGGCACTCGAACCCAAGACGCATGCCGATGTGCAGCGTGTGCTCAGCAAAATGGGGATTGCGCTGGGGGTGAACGACGCACAGCACATCTGGCGGCACATTGATGCGGGCGTCATGGCCGCAGCACAGTCGTTACCGCCATCGGTGAGTCAAACGCGGGTGTACTTTGAAGTCAACCGCGGGCCTTATGGCGCAGGAGAAAGCAGCTTCATCGGCGAAACGCTGTCACGCCTGGGGGCTCAAAATATCTTGCCCGCCAGCCTGGGGCCTTTTCCCAAACTCAATCCCGAATACATCATGCGCGCCAATCCCGATGTCATCATGATCGGCGAGCGCAACGCTACCGATCTGATGCAGCGGCCGGGCTGGAACAACATCCGTGCGGTGCGCGAGGGCAGGGTGTGTGTATTTCCCGTGGCCGAGTCGGATGTGCTGGTGCGCCCCGGCCCCCGCATGCCCGAAGCCGCCCGCTTGATGGCCCGTTGCCTGCTGGAAAAAGCGCCGTTGGGTGCCACTGGCCGTGAAATGCCGAGGGGCAAACGTTGAAGCCCGTGCGAGTGTTCTGGTTGAGTGCCCTGCTGTTGCTGGTAGGCGGCGCGCTGCTGGCGCTGGGGGTTTGCGTTGGCAGTATGGGTTTTGAAAACCTGCTGCGCACGCTGCTGGATTCAGCAGCCCCAGACACCGAGCGTGCGATAGCTTGGCAGATCGTGACTGAAATCCGCTTGCCCCGCACCTTGGGGGCATGGACGGCAGGCGCTTTGCTGGGCTTGGCCGGGGCGGTGGCCCAAGGCCTGTTTCGAAACCCGCTGGCCGACCCCTATCTGCTGGGCAGTGCCTCCGGCGCTTCATTGGGGGTGGCACTCGCGCTGGCGCTGGTCGGTGGCGGGGTGGGCATGGTCGGCAGCAGGATGATGAATGGCAGCATGGCTATCAACATGTTTTCTGGCAATCTCTGGATCAGGCTGGGTCTGACTGGCGCCGCCTTTGTCGGCGCGGTGGCGGCGGTGTTGCTGACGCTGACGCTGGCACGTGGCGTTGGGCACACCTTGCGTTTGTTGCTGGCTGGGGTTGTGGTGGGGGTGGTGCTAGGGGCCTCGACGTCGCTGGTGTTGCTGTTCTCTCCGGACGCCCTGCAGGCCATGCAGGCGTTCATGTTGGGCTCTACCGCTTTTGTGGGCTGGACCGCCTGGGCTCTAATGGCCGCTGTCTGGCTGGGCAGCATGGCGGCGGCGTGGGTGCTGGCGCGTGTGCTCGATGGCCTCAGCCTGGGTGAAAGTACCGCCATCAGTTTGGGCTTGCCTCTGGCGCCCTTGCGTGCAGCACTGATCGGGGTGTTGGCACTGTCAACGGGGACGGCTGTGGCCCAGACGGGCCTGATTGCCTTCGTTGGCTTGGCCGCGCCGCATCTGGTGCGCGCCGTTGCCAAGGTGCCACACCGGCAGCTGATGTGGCTGGCCAGCCTCATGGGCGGGGCCTTGCTCTGTGGTGCCGATGTGCTGGCGCGCTGGCTGATAGCGCCGCAGGAATTGCCTGTGGGCGTGCTGACGGCTGTGCTGGGTGGGGGCTACCTGCTGTGTCTCATGCACCGCCGCACCCGTGGCTCGCACCAAGGAGGCCTTTTGTGAGCACACCTGTCTTTGACGTGCAAGGCGTCACGGCGTCGTTGGGAGGATCTCCGGTTCTTCACGGCATTGATTTGCAATTGCGTCCTGGCATCTGGACGTGCATCGTGGGACCGAACGGAGCGGGCAAGTCCACTTTTCTCAAGACGCTGGCGGGGGTGCTGCCGGCTGCAGGGCAAATTGATTTGCAGGGGCGTCCTCTCGGGGACTGGCCTCGCAACGAACGGGCCCGTGCACTGTCCTGGTTGGGGCAAGGTGAAACGGCGGCTGAAGACCTCACGGTTTATGACGTGGCCATGCTGGGGCGCCTGCCGCACCAGGCCTGGCTGGCGCCAGCGAGTCCAGCTGACCATGCGGCTGTGCAACGTGCACTCCAACAGACGCAGTCCTGGGCTTGGCGAGAGCGCCCCCTCGGGGCACTGTCGGGCGGGGAGCGGCAGCGTGTGCTGCTGGCACGCGCTTTGGCGGTGGAGGCCCAGACCTTGCTCATGGATGAACCGCTGGCCAATCTGGATCCGCCTCACCAGGCCGACTGGATGCGGCTGGTGCGAGAGCTCACGGCGGCGGGCCGCACGGTGATCAGCGTGTTGCACGAGATTTCAATTGCGCTGCACGCCGATGACCTGGTGATCATGGCGCAGGGCCGGGTGCTTCATCACGGCTCTTGTGACGCACCCACCACGCACCGGGCGCTTGAAGAAGTGTTTGAGCGCCGCGTCGCCATCCACCCGCTGTCTGGCCAGTGGGTGGCCTTGCCCGTTTATTGAGCCAAAGAAGCAGCCATGCAAATTGAAACGCCTCCCACAGCCAAACCTTACGACAAGCCCGAAGGGGAACGCCGGGGCATCGTCATCGTCAACACCGGCGATGGCAAAGGCAAAAGCACGGCGGCTTTTGGACTGGCGCTGCGCGCCCATGGGCGTGCCAAGGCGGTCAAGATTTTCCAGTTCATGAAAGTGCCCTCAGCGCGATTTGGTGAGCATCGCATGTTTGAGCAGATCGGCATTCCGATCGAAGGCCTGGGCGATGGATTCAGCTGGAAAAGCCAGGATCTGGAGCACTCTGCTGAATTGGCCCGGGCAGGCTGGCAGAAAGCCAAGCAGACCATTCTGTCGGGACAGTGGTTCCTTATAGTGCTCGACGAAATCACATATCCACTGATTTACGGCTGGCTGCCGCTGGAGGATGTTCTGCAGACTTTGCGTGAGCGGCCTTCGCATGTGCATGTGTGTTTGACCGGTCGCCGCTGTCCATCGGAGATCATGGATCTGGCTGACACCGTCACCGAAATGAAAATGCTCAAGCATGCCTTCAAGGCGGGCGTTCCGGCACAACGTGGCATCGAGGACTGAGTGTGAGCCCCTCTGCGTCGTTTGAAGAACTGCCGCAGGCCTTCCCCGGAGAGGCCAGACAAGCGGTGTATCGGGCCATTTTCGAGCGCCGCGACATGCGCCATTTCGCAGGGGAAACCGTTCAGCCCGAGACACTGCACAGCTCGCTGACAGCAGCACACCACGCTCCCAGTGTGGGGTTCATGCAGCCGTGGCGTTTTATTCGGATCCTGAATGTAGCCATGCGCGGCAGCTTGCGTGATGCGGTCGAGCGCGAGCGGCTGGCGACGGCGCAAGCCCTGAATGAGCTGGTCTTTGACGATGCCTGGGAACAATCCAGTGCTTTGTTTGCGGCGGCAGCTCCTCCGAAGTCGGGCGCCTGAACATGGGCACCTGGTCTGACCAAACCGTCCTGGCTGCGTTTGCACTGGTTATGGCTTTGCTGGTTGATGTCCGCTGGGGTGAACCGCCGGCAAAGTTGCATCCTGTGGTCTGGATGGGGCGTTTCCTGGACCATGCAGGGCGCTGGGCAACTCCGAAGGTTGGCACTTCAGTGCCCGCGCAGGACCACGGCGCATGGACCAGAGGGACGCTGGCCTGGCTGGCCGGTGCCATCGGCGTCATGGGTGTGGCCTGGGGCTTGCAATGCTTGCTTGCAAAGTGGCCGGTCTGGATTGCTGCGCCGTGCCTTGGTTTGTTGCTCAAGCCGATGCTGTCCTGGAAGATGTTGCGCGGCGAGGTGCGTGCGGTCGGGTCGGCGCTGAGCCATTCGTTGGCTGCGGGGCGCGAACGCCTGGCCTTTCTGTGCAGCCGGGACGTGCACCAGCTCGATGCCACAGGGGTGCGCGAGACCGCCATCGAGACCCTGGCCGAGAATCTCAACGATTCCGTGGTCGCCCCCCTGTTCTGGTTTGCCATGGCGGGTTTGCCGGGCGCCGCCCTGTACCGTTACGCCAACACGGCCGACGCCATGTGGGGCTATCGTGGCGTGCGTGGCGGGCGTTGCTGGGAATGGGCTGGCAAGTGGGCCGCCAGGGCCGACGATGTCCTGTCCTGGGTCCCGGCACGTCTGACGGCGGCTTTGCTGGTGCTGGCTGGCGGGCGCCTGTGGATGCCAGGCTTGAGCCGCGAGGCACGGCAAACGGCTTCGCCCAATGGCGGCTGGCCCATGGGGGCGATGGCGCTGTTGCTGGGTGTTCGCCTGGGCAAACCCGGGGTGTACCTTCTGCATGCACAAGGCCGAGGGGTTTTGGCTGGCGACATGGACCTGGCCTGTCGCCTCGCAGCCCGCACGGTCTGGCTGAGTGTGCCAATGTGCTGGTTGATCGCGGGAGGGATGCATGTCTGAGTTGCGCATCCATGGAGGACAGGACAGCCAGGGGGTGGCCGTTCATGATTTTTCAACCAACAGCAATGCGTGTGGCCCTTGCCCCCTGTTGATCAGCGCGTTGGCCGCTGTCGATGCAGGCCATTACCCCGACCCTGCTTACAGGGCCTTACGCGATTGTCTGGCCGCTTTCCATGGTGTTGCGCTTGAACGCATCGTTCTGGCAGGCAGTGCCAGTGAATTCATTTTCCGCATCAGTGCACGGGTGTCGCAAGGGGCCAGGCTTCGGAGCACACCCGCACGGGTCGAGTTGCCTAAGCATGGCTATGGGGACTACGGCCATGCCGCCCTCGCCTGGGGCCTGGAGCTCAGCGCTTCATCCGCCGCAGCGGACTTGGTCTGGACCTGTGATCCTTCGAGTCCGGCAGGGCAAACCCATGCGGATCTGGCACAAAAAGTGGAAGCCCTGATGCCCGGCCAGATGCTGGTGCTTGATGGGGCCTATCGCCCACTTCGTCTCGAAGGTGCACTGGCCTTGTCTGACGCACAGCTCGACAAGGTCTGGCAGTTGTGGAGTCCGAACAAGGCCCTGGGAGCCACGGGCATCCGCGCGGCGTATGCCATTGCGCCTGTGGGTGCAGATGAGCAAGTGGCCCAACTGGTCCAACTGGCACCTTCCTGGCCGATCGGTGCGTACGGCTGTGCCCTGCTGATGACCTGGGTGCAGCCCGAAGTACAAGCGTGGCTGGCAGACTGTCTGCCTGTTCTGCGGCATTGGAAGCAGCGGCAGATGGACGTGTGTGCATCGTTGGGCTGGGCGCTGGTCCCGAGTGTGGCCAATTTCCATCTGGCCGGCATCGATCGCCCGGAAATGGGGCAGCATCTGGCGATGCTGCGAACGCAGAGCATCAAATTGCGCGACACCGCCTCATTTGGCTTACCGGGCCGGGTGCGCATGGGGGTGCTGCCCCCTTCGTCGCAGGATGCACTTTGGCAGGCCTGGAAAGACGTTGGAGGCAAACCATGACCGCGAGATGCGTCATGGTGCTGGGAACCACAAGCGGTGCCGGCAAGAGCTGGGTCACCACAGCCCTGTGCCGTCATTACGCGCGACAGGGCCTGAAGGTGGCCCCGTTCAAGGCCCAGAACATGAGCAACAACGCCAGGGTGGTGGCCGCGCTGGAGGGCATGCAGGGCGAGATCGGTGCGGCGCAGTACTTCCAGGCTTTGGCCGCCGGTGCTGAACCTGATGTCCGCATGAATCCTTTGTTGCTCAAACCAGAAGCCGACACGCATAGCCAGGTCGTTTTGCTGGGGCAGGTGAGCGCCGAACTCGGGGCATTGCCGTGGCGGGAACGCAGTGAAAAGGTCTGGCCACAGATTGCCCAGGCACTCGATGCCTTGCGGACTGAAAATGACGTGGTGGTCATTGAAGGGGCAGGTTCGCCTGCCGAGATCAATCTGCATGCCAGCGATATCGTGAACATGCGCGTAGCCTGTCACGCCCAGGCCCGCTGCCTTCTGGTGACCGACATCGACAGGGGGGGTGCGTTCGCCCATCTGTACGGTACCTGGGCCGTGCTCCCTGAAGAAGAACGACAACTGATTAAAGGGTATGTGCTCAACAAATTCCGGGGAGATGCGGCCTTGCTGGCGCCGGCACCGCAGATGCTGCAGGACATGACCGGTGTGCCGGTGGTTGCCACCTTGCCCATGTGGTGGCAACACGGCCTGCCAGAAGAAGACGGGGTGTTTGACGACAGGACCCACGCCCGGGGTGAGGTCACACGGGCCATCGCCATCATCGCCTGGCCGCGCATCAGCAACCTCGATGAATTCCAGCCGTTGAAGAATGTGCCAGGGGTCCGCCTTGTCTGGGCACGCTCCCCGGCCGACTGCTCTGGCGCGGACTGGATTGTGCTGCCCGGCTCCAAGGCCACGGCCGCCGATCTGGCCTGGTTGCGTGCCCAAGGGCTGGACCGGACCATTGCCGCGCACGCCCGCCAGGGTGGAGCGGTGCTGGGGATCTGCGGCGGTCTGCAGGTGCTTGGCGAGGCGTTGATCGATCCTCACGGGATAGATGGCAATGCCCCAGGTCTGGGCCTCTTGCCAGTGGTCACGACATTTGAGGCCCACAAAACCGTGCTGCGCACGCACACGCATTTTGGCGAGCTGTGCGGCCCATGGTCTGCCTTGTCTGGCGTGGCCGCCTCAGGCTATGAGATCCACCACGGCCAGACGGTGCCACATCCTGCAATGGCGGCCCAGGGCGATGTGGTGCGCGAGGTGATGCCCGGCCTGGCGTGGCAAAACGGCACTGGCAATGTGCTGGGCTGTTACCTGCATGGCCTGTTCGAGTCTCCTGCTGTCTTGCAAGCCTTGTTTGGTGCCCGTGTGCCCACGCTCGAGGATGTGTTTGACGGACTGGCGGATTTTCTTCAAACCCATGTCGAGCCAGGTGTGCTCGATGCCCTTATCCGAAAGGACTGACCATGACATTCCAGATTCCTCCCATTGACGACATTGCGCAGCCCGGGCTGGTGGCCAGGCTGCAGCACAAGCTGGACAACAAGACCAAACCGCTGGGTTCCCTTGGGCGCATCGAGACGCTGGCACTACACATCGGGCGGGTGCTGGGCCAGGATGCGCCAGAACTGCGTGAGCCGCAGCTGGTGGTGTTCGCCGGCGACCATGGCCTTGCGGCCCGTGGCGTTTCGGCTTACCCGAGCGATGTGACCTGGCAGATGGTGGAGAACTTCCTGGCTGGCGGCGCTGCGGTGAGTGTGTTGGCGAGGCAGCACGGCATCGGTCTCACGGTGGTGGACTGCGGTGTGCGGCACGAATTTGCCCCCCGCCCCGGCCTGCTGATTCGCAAGCTGGCCCTCGGCACATCGGATGCGCTGGACACCAGCGCCATGACCGACAGCCAGTGTGAACAGGCCGTGACCAACGGGGTGGCTTTGATTCAGGCGCTGCCTGGCAATGCCTTGCTGCTGGGGGAGATGGGCATCGGCAACACCTCTGCGGCTTCCTTGCTGCTCAGCCGCTTGAGTGGCCTGGACATTTCCGACTGCACGGGGGCCGGAACGGGGCTGGATGCACCCGCTGTGCAACGCAAGATCGCGGTCTTGCGCGCGGTGTTGGCGCGCCATCCCGACGCACGCGCCCCACTGGCTGCATTGGCCGCTTTTGGCGGTTTCGAGATCGCCACCATGGTCGGGGCGGTGCTGCAGGCGGCGGCACAGCGGCGCGTGATTGTGGTGGATGGGTTCATCGCCAGCTCGGCGGTGCTGGTGGCCAGTGCGTTGCAGCCCTTGGTACTGCAGCGCTGTGTGTTTGCACACCGCTCTGGCGAACGGGGCCATGCCCTGATGCTCAACCACCTCAAGGCCGAGCCGCTGCTCGATCTGGGCCTGCGCTTGGGTGAAGGGTCGGGCGCAGCCATGGCATGGCCCTTGCTGGTGTCGGCCTGTGCCATCTTGCGTGAAATGGCCAGCTTTGAGTCGGCCGGTGTCTCGCGTCAGGATGATCCCGCACTGACGCCAGGCACCTGAGGGGCCGCATGCCATGCTGACGCGTTTTGCCCGCCACTTCTTGTTGGCCCTGCAATTTTTTACCCGGATTCCTGTGACGGGGCGCCTGGCGCAGTGGGTAGGTTATTCGCCGGCCATGTTGCAGGCCAGCGCAGCGCACTTTCCGGGTGTGGGCTGGGTGGTCGGCGGGGCATCGGCTCTTCTTTTGAAGCTGGCGCTGCTGCTGTTGCCGACACAAGCTGCCAGTACCTGGGTGGCCGTGGTGCTGAGCATGGTGTTCAGCGTCATGCTGACCGGGGCATTCCATGAGGATGGTCTGGCCGACACCGCTGATGGCCTGGGTGGTGGTCTGACACGCGAGCGTGCTCTGGCCATCATGAAAGATTCCCGCATTGGCACCTACGGCGCCGTGGCCTTGGTGCTGGCCTTATGCACCAAACTTTGCTTGCTGGTCCTGCTTTTGCAAATCGGGGAAGTCTGGGCGATTGCCGGTTTGTTTACAGCGCATGTGGTGTCGCGGCTGATGCCGCTGTTTTTGATGTGCACCATGGCGTATGCCAGCGACACCACGCATTCCAAGTCCAAACCGGTGGTGGAGCATCTGGCCAGCGCCAGCTTGTGGACCGGCTTGCTGTGGTGGGGCGGGGCCATGGCGATGGTGAACCTGTTCCTGCCCGCACCGGTCTGGCTTGCCGCAGGCTTGGGCGCTGCGTGCGCCGCGGTCTGGATGGGGCGACGTTTGCAGCGGCGTTTGCAAGGATTCACAGGCGATGGCCTGGGGGCGACACAACAGTTATCTGAACTGGGGTGTTACCTCGGCATGGTGATGGCGGCGGCTTGGGTATGAAGTTGTGGCTGCTGCGTCATGCGCCGGTATTGCTGGCACCCGGTATTTGCTACGGCGCCAGTGAAGTGGCAGTCGACCTTACGGCCACCGAGCAGGTAGCCCGGGATTTTTCGAGGCACCCGGCCCTGGGCAGTCTGCTGCTGACCTCCCCATCTCATCGTGCACAGCAACTGGCGCAGGCCTTGCGCGCGCAACGTCCAGATTTGCAAGGTCCCGAGGTGGACCCCCGTTTAAGTGAGATCGATTTTGGTTTCTGGGAGATGCACGCATGGGCTCAGATCCCACGCCCGGCAATAGATGCCTGGGTGGCAGATTTCGGAGATCACCGCTTCGGAGGCAAAGAAAGCACCCAGCAAGTGATTGACCGGGTCGCGCTGGCAGTGGACGCGATGAACGAGCGCCAAGTGGCTGAAGCCGTCTGGGTGACCCATGCGGGTGTCATCAAGGCCATTCAATTTCTGAAAACCAATGCAGGTCGGCGGTCAATTGCCAGTGCAGCCGAGTGGCCCGCCCAATCCGTGTCGTTTGGGGACTGGACAATGGTGGAAATCTCTGCCGGCAAAGATGGATGGACCTGTCAAGCCTGACCTAGCTCAGGACGACGTTTCAAGCACACAAAAAATCTTTTTATGAAAACGGAAATCCTGATTTGTGTCACTTGCCAGCCCAATGGCATTTCGAGAGAGGAACCACGCGCAGGGGTCCACTTGTACGAGGCGATCACTGAGCAGGTGTTCATTGACGATTTACCTTATGTCGTCAGACCCATCGAGTGCATGAGCGGTTGCTCACATGCTTGCACTGTGGCGTTCCAGGCGGCTGGGAAAATGCGCTATTTCTTTGGCGACCTGGATGCCTCCGAAGAAAGCATCAAGCAAACTCTGCAGTGCGCCCAACTGCACGCGAACAACCTCAATGGGCTGATCGCATGGAGCGATCGTCCTCCACGATTCAAGAAAGGTCTGATTGCGCGATTGCCCGAGACATTGGGTACATCGGCCCAGAACAGCCCGGATCACCCATGCCACCCACTCACTTCCCCTGAAAACTCGCCGCCACAAAGTCCACCAGCGACTTGACCCGCAATGAGGTGCGGTGGCGCTCTGCATAGACTGCGTAAATATCGGCATCAGGGCTCTTGTAGTCGGGCAGCACCTGCACCAGCTTGCCCGACTGCAGGTACTTCTGGATGTCCCACTCGGCGCGCAGCAGGATGCCATGGCCGTCCAGCGCCCAGCTTACGGCAATGCCGCCGTCGTTGGTGGTCAGGTTGCCACGCACCTTGACGCTCACTGTCTCTTCATTTTTCTTGCGCCCCGTGCCCTGCGCCTTGGTGAATCGCCACAGGCCATAGGCCTCGTCGCCCTGGCGAATGCCGATGCAGTTGTGTTGTTTGAGGTCTTCGGGACTCTCAGGTTGTCCATGGGCCTTGAGGTATTTGGGTGACGCCACCAGCAGGCGCCGGTTGGGCGCGATGAAGCGCGCGATCGAGCGCGAGTCGGGTGGGCTGCCAAAGCGAAAGCACACGTCGTAGCTGTCGTCGGTGCTGGCCGGTGGGTTGACCGACAGTTGCAGCTGAATGTCCACCTGCGGGTAACGGGCGCAGAACTCGGACAGCAATGGCGCGATGTGGCTGCGGCCAAAGCCGAGCGTGGCATTCACCCGCAGCAGGCCTTGCGGCGCGGCGGTGGTGCCCAGCAAGCGGTCAGCCAGCTCGTCGATCTCGCCCAGAATTTTGCGCGCATGGTCCAGGTAGATCTCACCCTCTGGCGTCAGGTTCATGCGCCGGGTGGTGCGGTTGAGCAAGGCAAAGCCCAGGCGCGATTCCATTTGTCCCAGGTGCCGACTGACTGCAGCGGTGGAGATGCCTTGTTCGCGCGCGGCTGCGCTGAGCGAGCCGGCATTGGCCAGGGCCACAAAGAAACCCAGATCGGCTGGAGCAATGAGTTGCGGCGTGCTCATGATTGTTAATTAATAAACAACAATGGATTGAGTATATCGACATTTTTTTAACCTGAAAATCCCTACATTTGCGTCCATCGCCAGACCGAAAAGCAAGCCCACGCTGGCGCCACCCAGGAGACCACTGTGTTGAAGAATTTCAAACGACCGCTGCTTTTGACCGCACTGTGCTGCACCGCCAGCCTGGCCAGCGCCCAGAACTGGCCCAGCAAGACGGTGACCATCGTCGTCCCTTTTCCGGCCGGGGGCACCACCGATGTGCTGGCCCGTGCCGTGTCCAACAAGCTTTCGGCGGCGATTGGCCAGGCCGTGATCGTGGACAACAAACCCGGCGCGGGCGCCACGCTGGGCGCCGACCTGGTGGCCAAAGCCCCGGCCGACGGCCACACCCTGCTGATGGGTGCGGTGCACCACACGGTGGCCACCAGTGTTTACAAAACCTTGCGCTACAGCTTCGAGAAAGACTTTGCGCCCATCACCACCGTGGCCCTGGTGCCCAACGTGATGACGGTGAGTGCCAAGTCACCCTACAACAGCGTCAAGGACGTGATCACTGCCGCCAGGGCCAATCCTGAAAAGCTGGCCTACGGATCGAACGGCAACGGCACCGCGCAGCACATGATCGGCACGCAGTTCCAGATCGAGTCGGGCACCAAGGTGCTGCATGTGCCCTACAAGGGCAGCGCGCCGCTCACCACCGACCTGCTGGGCGGCCAGGTGGACATGTCGTTTGACACCATCACACCGGTGCTGCCCTTCATCAAGGACAGCAAGCTCAAAGCGCTGGCCGTGACCACCGCCAAACGCTCGTCCACCCTGCCCAATGTGCCCACGCTGCAAGAAGCCGGCGTGCCCAACATCGCCATTGGGACCTGGTTCGGTCTGTTGGCCCCAGCCGCCACACCGAAAGTCGTGGTGGCGCGCCTGAACGCCGAGGTGGTCAAGATCATCCAGTCGCCCGAGTTCAAGAAACAGATGGCCGACATTGGCGCCGAACCCATTGGCAACAAGCCCGAAGACATGGCCAAGCAGATCAAGGAAGAGACCGAAAAGTTTGCCCAGCTGGTCAAGGTCGGCAAGGTCACCCTCGATTGATCCCCCCAAACAACAAGGAGCATCTCCATGGATAAAACCGCTGCCGTCAGCGACCTGACGAACCTGATGTCGAAGTTCACTTCGTACATTGGCAAACGCCTGCCCACCGATGTGACCGACAAGCTGGGCGAACTGCGCGAGCAAGAGGTCAATTTTCTGGCCAAGGAGGTGTATGAGTCCATGCGCCAGAACCAGGAAGCCGCTGACAGACTCGACCGCCCCAGCTGCCAGGACACGGGCGTGATCCAGTACTTTTTGCAGGCGGGTGCCAACTTTCCGCTGCTGGGCGAACTTGAAGGCATTCTGGAAGGTGCCACGCTGGGCGCCACCAAAGAAGGCCCGCTGCGCCACAACGCGGTGGAGACCTTTGTCGAGAAAAACACCGGCACCAACACCGGCTCCAAGATCCCATGGCTGGACTGGGAGATCGTGCCCGGCTCCGACAGTGTGACGATCGACGTCTACATGGCCGGTGGCGGCTGCACCCTGCCCGGCGCCGCCAAGGTGCTGATGCCCGGTCAGGGCTATGAAGGCGTGGCCGAATTCGTGTTCGACGTGATCACCTCGCGCGGTGTGAACGCCTGCCCGCCACTGCTGGTGGGTGTGGGCGTGTCCACCTCGGCCGAGACGGCGGCGCGCCTGTCCAAAAAGGCCATTTTGCGCACCGTGGGTTCGCGCCACAGCAACGACAACGCCGCACTGATGGAAGAGCTGCTGACCGAAGGTCTGAACGAGCTGGGCCTGGGCCCGCAAGGCCTGACCGGCAACAACAGCGTGATGGGCGTGAACATCGAATCGTCGGCCCGCCACCCCTCCACCATCGGCGTGGCCGTGTCCACCGGTTGCTGGGCGCACCGCCGCGGCAAGATCCGCATCAACGCCGACCTGTCTTACGAAGTGATCTCGCACAAAGGATTTTCGCTGTGAAAAAAGTTCTGACCACCCCCATCCAGGACGCAGACCTCGAATCGCTGAACATCGGCGACGTGGTTTACCTGACCGGCACCCTGGTGACCTGCCGAGACGTGGCGCACCGCCGCCTGATCGAGCTGGGCCGCGAGCTTCCCGTCAACCTCGAAGGCGGCGCGATCTTCCATGCCGGCCCCATCGTGCGCCAGAAGGAAAACGGTGAATACGAGATGGTCTCGATCGGCCCCACCACCAGCATGCGCATGGAAAAGTTCGAGAAGGAATTCATCGAGCGCACCGGCGTCAAACTGATTGTGGGCAAGGGCGGCATGGGCCCTGAAACACAAGAGGGCTGCAAAGAGAACAAGGCCGTACACGCCATCTTTCCGGGTGGCTGCGCGGTGCTGGCGGCCACCCAGGTCGAGAAGATCGAGGGCGCCGAGTGGAAAGACCTGGGCATGCCCGAGACGCTGTGGATCAACCGTGTCAAGGAATTCGGCCCGCTGATCATCTCGATCGACACCAAAGGCAAGAATCTGATTGAAGAGAACAAAGCCGTCTTCAACGAGAAGAAGAAGCCGATTCTGGAACGCATCAACCAGCAGGTGCGCTTCATCAAGTGAGCCCCACCAGGGCGTGTAAGCTCGGATCATGAAAACCTCTGACCTGTGCGACGCCCGAAGCGACATCGCAGCCTGTGAATTGCCCCTGAACAGCTACGGCCGGCACGCCTCGTTTGCGGGCACCATCCGCACCGTCCAGTGCTTTGAAGATGTGGAGCTGATCCGCCAGATGGTCAACCAGCCGGGCCATGACCAGGTGCTGGTGGTGGACGGTGGCGGCTCCACACGCCGCGCCTTGTTTGGCGACGTGATGGCGGGCATTGCCACGCAAAACGGCTGGAGCGGGCTGATCTTCCATGGCGCCATCCGTGATGCGGTGGAGGTCGGTGGCATGGCCCTTGGCGTCAAGGCCCTGGGCACGGCGCCACGCCGGGGCGAACGCACAGGCGCCGGTCAGGTGAATGTACCCGTCCGCTTTGGCGGCGTGACCTTCACGCCCGGCTGCCGCGTGGTGGCCGATGCGGACGGCGTGGTGGTGCTGCCGCCACACCTGAAAGAAACCGACATTGCGATAGCCGACACCTTGGCGCAGACGGCGGCCTACGCCGCATCGAGCCGCCCGGTGTGATGGAAAAATTGCCAGGCAGTGATGGCATCCTGCGGAGGCAGGGGCTCTGTGCAGGAGCTTGCCCTGCAAGCGATCACCCAGGCTGGACCAGGTGATCGGCCAACAAACCGGCCACCCGCGTCAGCGTGTGGCGTTCACGCGTGACGATCAGCAGTTGCCGCTCTGCCCAGGGCTCGTCAAGAGGGCAGGCCACCAGACCTTCCACTTTTAAAAAGGGCAGCACACAGCCTGCAGGCAGGATGCCAATGCCCAGGCCCGAACCCACCATGCGCCGCAGGCCGTCAAAGCTGGTGGTCTGCATGCGCAGCTTCAGGGGCTTGCCGGTGTTGTACGCAGCGGCCAGGATGGACTCGCACAGCGAAGTGCCGCGTGGCAGACCCACATGGTCAAAGTCCAGCGTGTCGGCAAAGCGCAGTTTTTTGGCTTTGGCCAAGGGGTGGCCCGCCGGCATCATCACGACCAGGTGGTCGGTGCGGTAGGGGCGGCACACCAGCGCGTCCAGCGGCTTGTTGGCCACCATCACGCCAATGTCGGCCAGACCGTCCTGCACCTGTTTTTGCACCTGCTCGCTGGTCAGCTCCTCCAGGTCGATCTTGAGGCTCGGGTGTTTGTCCACGAAACGGGCAATGTCAGCCGGCAGAAACTGCACAATGGCCGAGGTGTTGGCGATCAGGCGGATCTGCCCGCGCACACCCGACACAAAACCGCTGAGTGAACTTTCGAGCTGACTGAGCTCGGCCATGACGCGACGTGCATGTGCCACCAGCTCGACCCCGGCGGGCGTGAGCGAGACGCCACGGCGGTGGCGGATCAGCAGATCGGTGCCGCACACATGCTCCATTTCGGCCAGGCGCTTGGACAGGGCCGAGGCCACGGTGTTTTCGCGCTCAGCAGCACGGGCAATCGAGCCTTCGTCGGCAATGGCGATGAAGGCTTTGAGCGTTTGCAGGTCGTGGCGCAAGTCAGGTCTCCGAGGTTGGGCAAATTATCTGCCATGCCCATTGGCGATGGCAGACCTCCCCAATGACCGCTGGAAACTTCACCCGAGCGTCCGTACAGTTCACGCACCACACGGAGAAAACGCCTTGAATGCTGAAAACAATCGCCCATTGACTGGCATCCGCGTCATCGAACTGGGCACCCTGATCGCTGGCCCTTTCACCGGCAAGACGCTGGGCGACTTTGGCGCCGAAGTCATCAAGATCGAAGCCCCTGGCAGCGGCGACCCGCTGCGGACCTGGCGCACACCCGAAGGCGTGACCTCGGTGTGGTGGCATGTGCAGGCGCGCAACAAGAAGTCGGTGGCCATCGACCTGCGCCAAACCGAAGGGCAAGACCTGGTGCGCCAGCTGGCCAGCGAAGCCGACATCGTGATCGAAAACTTCAAACCCGGCACCCTGGAGCAGTGGGGCCTGGACTACGAGACCTTGTCACGACTCAACCCCAGGCTGATCATGCTGCGCATCTCGGGCTACGGCCAGACTGGCCCGCTGCGCGACCTGGCGGGTTTTGGCGTGATTGCCGAAGCCATGGGCGGCTTTCGCTACATCACCGGCATGCCGGGCGAGGCCCCTGTGCGCCCCGGCATCAGCATCGGCGATTCGCTGTCGGCACTGCATGGGGTGATCGGCATCATGATGGCGCTCTACAACCGCACCCGCACAGGCAAAGGCCAAATGATCGACGTGGCGCTGTACGAATCGGTCTTCAACATGATGGAAGGCGCGGTGCCCGAGTTTGACCGCTACGGCATGGTGCGCGAGCCTGCTGGCAGCGCACTGCAGGGCATTGCGCCCACCAACGCCTACCCCTGCCAGGACGGCCAGTATGTGCTGGTCGCAGGCAACGGCAACAGCATCTTCAAACGCCTGATGACGCTCATTGGCCGCGACGACCTGGGCAACGACCCGGCCCTTGCCAGCAACCCCGGCCGCGTGCAGGACATGGCCCGGATAGACGCTGCGATTGCCGCCTGGACCGGGCAGCGTTCGCTGGACGATGTGCTGCAAGGCATGGCCAGCGCCAGCGTGCCTGCCGGGCGGGTCTACACCGTCAAGGACATCGTCAGCGACCCGCACTACCAGGCACGCGGCATGCTGCAAAAAATCCAGCTCGACGACGGCTCCCAACTCATGGTACCGGGCGTGCTGCCCAAGCTCAGCGACACGCCGGGTTCGTTTGCAGGTGGTGGGCCTCGCTTAGGTCAGCACACCGAAGAAGTTCTGCAACAACTGGGCGTGGACCCGGCCCGCATGGCCGACCTGCGCGACAAAGGGGTACTGTGATGGCACTCAAAGGCCCTTCCTTCGGTGCACTCATGAACAAGCGCCGCATTTTTGTGAACGACGTGGCCATGCGCGACGGCCTGCAGATCGAGTCTGTCTTCGTGCCCACCGAAGACAAGATCCGCATGGTCAACGCCCTGAGCCAGACCGGCCTGAGCAAGATCGAGGTCACCTCCTTCACCTCGCCCAAGGCCATTCCGGCACTGCGCGACGCCGAGCAGGTGATGATGGAGATCGTGCGCGTGCCCGGCGTGCGCTACGTGGCCCTGGCGCCCAATATGCGGGGCGCCGAACGCGCCATGGAATGCAAGGTGGACGAGATCAACCTGGTCATGTCGGCCAGCGAAACGCACAACCTGGCCAACACCCGCATGACACTCCGGCAGTCACGCAGCGTGCTGACCGACATCATCCGGGAAGCGCGCGGCACGGCCGCCGTCAACATCTCGCTCTCCACCACCTTTGGTTGCCCGATGGAAGGCGCGGTGGACCCCCAAGCCGTGATCGCGCTGGGTGACTGGTTTGTGGAACAAGGTGCCGACGGCATCACGCTGTGCGACACCACCGGCATGGCCAACCCGCGGCAAGTGTCCGACTTGACCGAAGGACTGGACCTGCGCTGGAAGGGCGTCGAGTTGACGCTGCATTTTCACAACACGCGTGGCATGGGGCTGGCCAACGTGATCGCGGGTCTGGGCGTGGGCATTCAGAACTACGACGCGTCGCTGGCCGGCCTGGGCGGCTGCCCCTACGCGCCCAGTGCCACCGGCAACATCTGCACCGAAGACCTGGTGCACATGCTGCAAGAAATGGGCATGGACACCGGTGTGGATCTGGACAAGCTGCTGGCCTGTGCAGCCGAGATGCCCAGGATGGTCGGCCATGAGGTGCCCGGCGCCATCCTGCGGGCGGGCAAAAGCGATGCGCGCTTTCCGCCTCCGGATGGGTTTGAAGACATCCGCGCCCGCGCCCTGGCGCGCGGTGACCTGTGACAACCCTCTGCACCAACAACAACGGCGCCCTTGGGCGCCGTTGTTGTTGAGCGCAAAGACTCAGACGCGCTCAAGAATCAGCGCAATGCCCTGACCCACGCCGATGCACATGGTGCACAGCGCGTAGCGCCCACCCGTGGTGTGCAGGCGGTTGATGGCGGTGGTGGCCAGGCGTGCACCCGATGCCCCCAGCGGGTGCCCCAGGGCGATCGCGCCACCCCAGGCGTTCACACGCGCGTCGTCGTCTTTCAGGCCCAGCATGCGCAGCACGGCCAGGCCTTGGGCGGCAAAGGCTTCGTTGAGTTCGATCACATCGATCTGGTCCAGCGTCAGGCCGGTCTGGGCCAGCACTTTCTGCGTGGCCGGGGCCGGGCCGATGCCCATGATGCGCGGGGCCACACCGGCGGTCGCCATGCCCACCACGCGGGCCTTGGGTGTCAGGCCGTATTTGGCCGCGTCGGCTTCACCGGCCAGCAGCAGCGCGCAGGCACCGTCGTTCACACCCGAGGCATTGCCCGCGGTCACGGTGCCGTCCGGACGCACCACGCCTTTGAGTTTGCCCAGTGCTTCCAGGCTGGTTTCGCGCGGATGCTCGTCGGTGTCCACCACGATGGCGTCGCCCTTTTTCTGGGGAATGCTCACGCCCACGATCTCGCGGGCCAGGTGGCCAGCCTTGATCGCGGCCACAGCGCGCAGCTGGCTGTTCATGGCCATCAAATCTTGCGCTTCGCGCTCGATCTTGAAGTCGGTGGCCACGTTCTCGGCCGTCTCGGGCATCGAATCGACGCCGTACTGGGCCTTCATCAGCTTGTTCACAAAGCGCCAGCCAATGGTGGTGTCGTACACGGCGTTGGCACGGCTGAAGGCGCTTTCGGCCTTGGGCATGACGAACGGGG